>Ga0116219_10000879_pt1 | contig 29875 bp, 22 predicted proteins | sample Sb_taG_4_FD_91019 | JGI IMG/M metagenome (GOLD analysis project Ga0116219, IMG submission 91019) | Peat soil microbial communities from Weissenstadt, Germany - Sb_50d_6_BS metaG | ecosystem: Environmental > Terrestrial > Soil > Wetlands > Peat | place: Germany: Weissenstadt | collected 2010-09-21 | reverse complement strand
GAGATCATCAGGTAAGAGGGGCTTAGCCATAGGAGTACCCTCCATCGAGAGTCATCCACGGGGGGGCAAACCTCCCATCAGTATTGTATACGGCGAAGATAACACTGGCCAGGGTTTTGTTAGGCGCTCTAAAGGAGTTGAAGGTGCTTCGCGGCCTTCAAGAGCTAAATCTCGCCAATACCCAGGTGACAGACGCGGGATTAGCATTTATTAAAGATGGCAATAGACTCACGACGATGAACCTTGCGGGGACGAAAGTCACGAACGCCGGGGTGAAACAGCTGAGGGAAGAATTGCCAAAGCTCGAAATCATCCGCTGAACAAAAGGTAACTCGGTGTCAGTTCATGTTATGATTCTTGTGGGAAATCGGTGTCAGTTCATTTTATGACTCTTAAATGAACTGACACCGCTTTGTTCGATTCGCACCGATTTGCAGACCCTCGGCAGCCACTACTCCTACTTCGGGTTTCGCGTCAGTTTCCGCCTGGACGGCTTACACAATTCAGTCTGGGGCATTCTCCGTGAGCCTCATCGTCAGCTGCTCCTTGTCTGGCCAGGGCCAGGAAGGGTTGGCATTATGATGCAGATCGAAGATGTCCTCATCATTTCGTCCTTCCGAGCGTGCCCAGGCCTTGATGAGGCGTATGAGGGACACTCCCTTAACGCCGTGGGCGGCTTGCAATTGGTGGGCCGGCAAGACGTAAGGGTTAGGGGCTCGTTCCTCCCGGGCCCACGCCGAAAGGAACTCAAGCTCTTGGGGTTGGAATTTCAACTTAAGGGTCCTCCGCATAACGATAGCCCTGGAGAGCCCCGAGCATTCCCTTGTCATCGGCTATCCACTCTTCCGCGGTGGTGTCCGGCTTGTTGAAGAAAACCTGCCCGTACTTCTTGGCGCGGTCTTCGGTTTTGGCCTGAGAGTAGCGAAGGGGCGTTCTCCTCGATGCGACCAGAGCCTCTCCGTTCGAGTCGTACTCGACCGCTCCCTGACAGTAGGGACAAGTAATCGCCCCGCCAGGTTGTCGGGCAGTGATGGCCCGATAATCGGGCGTGTTCTGATCGGCGTCGGGCACCATCTCGCTGAGGAGATCGGTGATAGTCTGTTGGCAGTGAGGGCATGGTTTATCAGGCCACGGGGTTGCCATGATCCTTCACGGGTCATCTTTGATTTCTTGATCGTTCACGGCGGCTTCTGCGGCGTGTGGCGGGTCTACTCTAGAGCTGCAAAGTCGGTAGTTCCGGTCCTTTTCCCGCCTTTGCCAATCCATCGCTCACCGTCGCCGCCAGTGCCAGGTACGCTTTCGCCACTGCCGAATCGGGGTACTTGCGGACGATCGGCTCGCCGGTGTCGCCGGACTCGGCCACACGCGGGTCGATGGGGATCTCGCCGAGGAACGGCACGCCGGCCTCGGCCGCCAGCTTCTTGCCGCCGCCGTGACGGAAGATCTCGTAGCGCTTGCCGTCGTCGCCGATGAAGTAACTCATGTTCTCGACGATGCCGAGGACCGGCACGCGCACCTGGCGGAACATCTCCAGCCCCTTGCGGGCGTCGATCAGGCTGACGTCTTGCGGCGTCGTCACGATCACGGCGCCGGTCAGCGGGGCGGTCTGCGTCAGCGTCAGCTGGGCGTCCCCGGTCCCGGGCGGCAGGTCGATGACGAGGTAATCGAGCTGGCCCCAGTCGAGGTCGGTAAGGAACTGCGTGATGGCCCGGTGGACCATCGGGCCGCGCCAGATGACCGCCTGCTCCTGCTTGACGATGAAGCCCATCGACATGAGGCGCAGGCCGTACTTCTCCATCGGGAAGGCGGTGGTCTGCGGATCGACGCCTTGCAGGCCCATCATGATGGGGACGCTGGGGCCGTAGATGTCGGCGTCCATGAGGCCGACGCGGCCGCCTTGTTTCTGCAGGGCCAGGGCGAGGTTGGCGGCGACGGTCGATTTGCCGACGCCGCCCTTGCCGCTGGCCACGGCGATGAGGTTCTTGACGCCGGGTAGCGAGAGCTTCTGGGGCATTCCGCCGGGAGGCTGCATGCGAGGGCTCCTGTATTCGGTTAGCGCCTGGTGCATTGCGGGCACTGGCACAGCGCGCGGAGGTGTTCCAGGGTGTAGATGCCGCTGTCGTGGCCGTCGCTCCAGGTGATCTTGTAAGCGTAGCGGCCGACCGGCTCCATCTTCAGCGGCCGCAGCGGCGCCAACTCGCTCGGCTTGAGGACGCGGAACGGGTCGGGAGGCTGCTGGCGCTCCTCGCGGCAGCCGGCGCAGGGGCACTGCTGGCGCAGGTACACCCAGGGGTAGACGGCACGGTGGCCGTCGTTCCATTCGATGACGAGACGGTCGTCGCCGTCCTTGCCCAGGGCGACGGGGCTCAGCGGGCCGGGGCCCGGTGCGGACATGGCATTCGTCTCCGGCGAGCGGGGTGGCGGTTCCCGGATGGTCGGCTCTCCCTTTATTGTACGGGAAACGTCTTCCCGATTGCCGCCAGTTGCTCGGCGCTGGGGAAGGCCGTCACCCGGTAGCGCTCCGGGTAGAGCCCCTGCGGTGTCATCAAATCGCCGGCCACCTCGCGCACCCGCTCCCACGAGGCATTGGCCACGATCTCGCCGTCCTTTTCGCCCTTCATGCGGAAGAAGTAAATCATGTCGGCCTCGGGCAAGAGCGTTTCGACGCCCTCCGACCAGACGGAATAGCTGACGACCTCGTCGGTATCGTTCCTCCGCAGGAGCGAGCAGGCGGCGACGAAAAGATCTTCGCCGGCTTTCTCGTGCAGCGCCTTGAGCGCCTCGCCCTGCTGAGCGTAGTCGCGGCCGAGGTCGTGGCTGCGCAGCCGGCGGAAGGCGATGTGGCCCGGGTGGCCGGGCGGCGGCAGATAGGGCAGCCACTTCGATCCGACGAGGCGCACGGCGACGCCGCTGAGGAAGCGCGGCTTCTGGAAGGCGCTTTCCGCGAGCCCAATCACCGCCATCTGGCCGGCCGTGTCGTCCGCCCCGGTCACCAGCAGGATGTCGCGGTTGGGCACCATCACCACCGGGTCGCCGAGCACCTCGCAGCTGCGAATCAGGTCGGTGAGGACCAGGCGCGAGGCGTCGTGGTTGTCGTGGTAGGGCGACATCCACACGCCGGGGACCATCTGCCGCAACGGCTCCTTCGTCAGGCCGCGCATGTTGTCGCAGGCGGCCGTGAGAGCGTCCTCAAAGCTGACCTTCCAGCCGGCCAGGTTGTGCCCACCGATCTGCACGATCGCCCCGGGCAGGTCGTAGGCCAGGCCGACGGCAAGGTGCTCGGCGAGCGGGCGGTAGGGGCGATCCTCGGAGTTGTGTCCTTCCGCCTTGAGGTGCAGGAGCGTCACCTCGAAGTAGCCGCGGGCGCGCACCGCCGGCAGCAGGTCGGGGTGGACGTCTTCGTAGTTCTCGGGCACCGGCTGCTCCGGGACCAGCCAGCTGCGGATGAAATTGCGCAGCAGGGCCTGCCGTTGCTCCGGGCTGGCGGCGCAGAATTCCTTGTAGACGTTGGTCAGCCAGAAGATGCGCTGGGCCGGCCCGTCGGTGCGCAGGGAGAAGGCGTCGCGATCGTAGTGCAGCTCCGCCTTCTCGCCGGCCTGGCGCAGGGCGTCGGTGACCAGTTGCACGAACCGGGACTTGCTCGGCGTCTTGCTGAACTTGTCGAAGCTGTTCATGGGACGGCTCCGCGATTTATCGGTTCGCGCTCGCGACATGGCGCGAACGCGAACCGATAAATCGGTTAATATCCTTTCGACTTGTCCACGACACACAGCAGCTTCTCGCCGGCGACGAAGCGGCGCACGTTCTCGCGCCACAGTCGCCACTGCCGCCCCTTCGCCTCCGGCGACTGCCCGCCGATATGGGGGCTGATGACGCAATTGCTCATCTTCCCCAGGGGGTGTCCGTCCGGCAGCGGCTCGGGATCGGTCACGTCCAGGCCGGCCCCCGCGATGCGGCCGTTCTTCAGCGCCGCCGCCAGGTCGTCGGTCTTCACGATCGGCCCGCGCGCCACGTTGATGAGATAGGCGGTCTTCTTCATCGCCTCGAACTGCTTCTCGCCGATCAACCCCTTGGTTTCGTCGGTGAGCGGGCAGGCGATGACGGTCACGTCGGCCTTCGGCAGCAGGTCCATCAGTTTCGCCGGCTTGTCGAGGCTGAAGACGAAGTCGGGTCGTTCCATGTCCTTGGGGTCGGTCGCCATCACGCGCATGCCGAACGACCAGGCGCGACGACTCACCTGCTGGCCGATGCCGCCGAGGCCGACGACGAGCATGGTCTTGCCGTGCAGTTCCTGGCGGCCGTTCTCTGCCTGGCCGCGCGTCAGGCCCAGCAACAGGGCGAAGGCCTGGTCGGCGGTGTTCGGCCCGTGAATTCGCGCCGCGTTGGTGAAGACGACGTCGCTCTTCGCCAACTCGGCCGACAGCTCCTTCTCGATGCCCGCGTGCCCGCTCTGAATCCAGCGCAGCCGCTTGCCGCCCGCCGTGACGATGTCAGGGGTTGAGAACCCGAGGACGGCATCGGCGTCGGCCGCCTCCTTCGCCGCGTCCCTGGCGTTCTTGACAGGCACGAACTCCACGTCGGGGGCGACGCGCTTCAGCTGGGCCAGGTCGGCTGGCATCAGGTTCGGCACGACGATCCGCTTCGGCGCCTCCCAGCCGGGTGTCTCCTTCGTCGGCGACGGCCCCTCGGTGATGCCGTACTCCTCCGACAGGTCCCACGGGGCTACGCGGCCAGTCAGCTCGTTGTAGACGTGCTCGACGTTGGCCTTCGCCGGGTCTACCGTGGTCCATTCCTTGTACCACGGCATGTCGATGTCCTTGTGGATGTCGGCGAGTGACTTGCCGGCGTCGATGCCCTTTTTCACCTGTTGACGCAGCTCGACAAAGTAATGCTTCTGCTTTTCCAGCAGGTCCTTGCCGGCGATGGGGCCGTGACCGGGCAGGACGTACTTGACGTCGAGCTGCTGGGCGCGTTCCATCACGCGGATCCAGGAAGCGGAGTCGGAATGACCCATGTAGTTGTAAGCGCCGTTGACGCAGGCGTCGCCGGTGCAGAGCAACTTGTGCTTCGGCAGGTAGGCGAAGGCGTCCCCGGGAGTGTGGGCGTGGCCGAGGAACAGGAACTCGACGCGCTGCGTGCCGTCGTCGAGGACGAGTTTCTCGTCGAAGACGAGGTTCGGCACCTTCAGTTTGCTGTCCCTGACGTCCTTGCGGCCGGTCGGCCCCTTGCCGGCGTCCTCGAACTCCTTCGCCCCACTCAGGCGCAGCCACTGGGCACATTTCGCCTGGGCGACGATGCTCGCCCCTTCCGCGGCGAAGACGGCGTTGCCGTAGGCGTGGTCGCCGTGGTGGTGCGTGTCGAGGACGTAGCGGATCGGCTTATCGGTCTTCTTCCTGATGGCGGCGACGACGTCGGCCGCCTCCTTGGGGAAGTTGGCGTCGATGACGGCGACGTAATCCTCGAAGACGACCCAGATGTTGTTGCTGCCGCCGAAGGGGACCTTGCTGCCCTCGGGGCCGATGGAGGAGTAGCGGAAGAAGACGCCGGGGGCGACCTCCTTGACCTCGTCGAATTGCATCTTCGGCGGCGCGTCGGCGGCGCTCAACAAGCCCGACGCGCAAGCGAGGGTCACCAGCAGGGCAGGGGGGTAGGCGCGGAAAAGGGAAGGCATCGGCGGCACTCCGGGCGGGCGACGGTCAGCGGGATGGGCGCTTGATGCACACTGTAAGCGCTGAACGGTCGGGGAGCAATGGGCGGAGCGGCGTTGTCGGGGAAGGGAAGGTAATGTGCGGGAGCCGGACGGACTAGCCAGCCTTTCGGAGTTCGGCCTCGAAGATCTTGGGATCGGCGATGCCGGAGTACTCCAGCATCACCCGCACCTTGAACAGGTGGTGTTCCAGCACGCAGTCGTCGTCGGGGAAGGGCGGGATAGTGAAGTACGCCCCCGTCGCCTTGTGGTCATACAGGCGAGTCGGCGGGTCACATTTCACCACCCGGCAGGTGAAACCCAGCGAACGCAGCACCTTGTCCAGCTGCCCGTAGGTCACGTCCGTTCTGTTCATGATTCCTCTCCCGCGGCCCAGCCGCGCATTTCCCATTTCAGATCGCGCATGCTCGCGATGTTGCTTCGGCACGCGCACCCGCACGGTAGGCGTCAGCCCCCCGGTGAGTGATTATTACCGGGGGGCTGACGCCCCCCGCTCGCCGGACGATCAATAGCCCTCGGCAACCCAAATCACCAGCGGGTGCTCCTGATCTCTCACATACTGGATCGCGTTCCGGATTGCTTGCTCGTCGCGCAACTTCCTCTTCGACCCCGACGCGGTCCACCAGGTGTCGCTCACGGGCTTGCCCCACTGGCGGTTGAGCGCCCGACTGCCGTAGCTCTTGAAGTCACCCAGCACGTCGGATGGGTCCGGGTCGCCGGGGACGCCGACGACGATGTGAATGTGATTGGCCATGATGCCGACAGCCAGGAGCAGCCAGTTGCGGTAGCGGGCGGTTTCCTGGAACTGTGCGAGCAGAGCCTCGGCCTGAGCGAGCACGAGGTAGATCGGCGGGCCTTTCATCGCGCCGCGGGCGTAGGCTTCGAGGAAAGGCAGGTCGGAATCGACCGGAGTGCCGGGGAGGTTGTGGATTTGCTTGGCACCGGCTTCGTCGCGGGTTTCGCCGACGAAGCCACGCTCGTCGCCCGGGAGCCAGGTGCCGTAGGTGGTCGAGGTCAAAAACCAGTAGCGGTCCATGACGATCCTCCTCGATGCCGGCGAGCGGGGGGCGTCAGCCCCCCGGTGATGGTGATGGTACACAACCGGGGGGCTAACACCCCCCGCTCGCCAAAATCGTGCCGGCGAGCGGGGGGCGTTAGCCCCCCGGTGATGGTGATGGTACACAACCGGGGGGCTGACGCCCCCCGCTCGCCAAAATCGTGCCGGCGAGCGGGGGGCGTTAGCCCCCCGGTGAGTGACTATTACCGGAGGGCTAACGCCCCCCGCTCGCCGGGCGTAACTACTCGGGCAGGCGCAGGATGAAGATGGTGCCGTTGGCGTTGGCCGTCGCCAGGTGTCGCCCCTTCTCATCGAAGGCGACGCCGGAGACCTTCCCCGGCAATTGCCACTCCTGTCGCTTGTTCCCAGAGGCCGCATCCCACACAATCACTTTGCCATCGACCGCCGATGCCGCCACGCTCTTGCCATCAGGGGCGAAGGCGACGCCGGACACGCTGGCATGAAGGCCTGTGAGCGCTGCGGGCTGCTGGCTCGCTTCCTTCTCCAGATCCCAGAGACGTACCGTCCCGTCCGCACTGCCGGCTAACGCTACACGGGCATCTGGTGAAACCGCCACCCGAAGGATCGGACTGGCGGGTTGGGGGACGAATCGAGCCAGCACGATTCCGGTCTCTGCATCCCAGACCCTGACCTTGGCCTCCAAGTAACCGACCCTTCCTGAGTCGCAGGTGATGATCCGCTGTCGGGTAGGAGAAAAGACTCCAGCCTTGAAGTCGAAGGAGTTCTCATCAGTGAAACGGCGAAGTTCTTTACCGGCTTCGGTGTCCCACATTACACACTGTTTCTCAGCACAGAAGAGAGCCCTCCGATCATCTGCTGAGAAGGCCACGGTTTCGATGCCACTGCCATCGTTCTCGAAGCGGCGGAGTTCATGTCCTGTTTCCACTTCCCAGAGACGCGTGGTCTTGTCGGCACTCCCCGAGAGAGCCCAGCGTCCATCTCCGGACAGGACCACGCAGGACACCGCGCCGCTGTGTCCCTTGAATGAGCGTGGTACCTCGAGACCCGGCGGGTCGCTCGCCAGGTCCCAGAGCCGCAGCGTCCCGTCCGCGCCAGCGGTGATGGCATAGCGACCGTCCTTCGACAGCGCTACGCTATTCACCGCGTCGGTGTGCCCTGGTCGCGGCACGATCTCTTCTCCCTTCTCGACGTCCCAAAGCTGCACGAGGCCGCCTTCGCTCCCGCTAGCGACCCTACCCCCATCGGAAGAAACGGCCACACTCGTAATCCCTGCGCTTCCTCTGAACGGCCGGATCATCTTGCGTGCGTCGGCATCATAGACCTCCACATTTCCCTCAGACGTCCCGGAAACGATTCGGCGACTGTCGCTGAAAAAGGCCGCGCAACTAGGATGCCAGACCCAACTTTCGCCAGTAGACTGCACGTCCGCCATGTTCCAGAAATGTATAAAGTGGTCCTGGTCACAGGCGGAAGCGATGCGTTTACCGTCGGGCGATACAGCAAGCACGCCGACTTTTTCTGGCACGGCCACTTTGGGGCCCTCCATGCCCGTGTCCGGGTTCCACGTTCGCACAGTCCCGTCCGCGTCACCGGAAATGGCCTGGCGCCCGGCGCTGGAAAAGGCCACGAACCGAATCGCGGCCGCATGCCTCTTGAGGGAGTGCAACTGCTTCCCCTTCCCAGTGATGTCCCAGACGCGAATGGCGTGGTCAATGCCGCCGACCGCTCCGGAGAGCGCGCGTTCACCATCCGGAGAGATCGCCACACACCCGACAGGATCGCCGTGCCCCGTTAACCTGAGCTGTTCCTTGCCCCTCTGCACCTCCCACAACCAAACCGTCTTGTCGGCGCCGCCCGAGAGACTTTTCTTGCTATCCCGCGAGAACGCGAGGCACTTCACGGAACCCTCGTGGCCACGCAAGACACGGTATTCTGAAAGATCATCCGCCTTCCACACGCAGATACGCGCGTCGTCACCTGCGCTGGCCAGCAGCTTGCCGTCGGGGCTAATCGCCACCACGCGCACCGGTCCCCAGTGCCGGCCACGGTGGCTGCCCAGCACCAACACCAGTCCCTTGGGCGGCCAGTCGTCGAACTCCCTCACCGCCTGAAACGCCCCGGACGGCAGGTTGTCGAGTGGCCACGTCGCGCTCTTCGGATCATCGCCCGGTTGCCCCAGCCCAGACGGCTTGTGGGGCCACAGGGCAACGAGCAGCACAATCAACAGCAGCAACACCCCGCCGCCCACAGCTCCCAGCCGGCACCGGTCCTTCGACCACTCCTGCCACCATGCCTTCCCCGCCGGCAGCGCCAGCGTCACCACCGGGATCGCCAGCGGCCTTGGCCGGCCCAGGGTGGGCAATTCCGTCTGCGTGTTTTCGTGCGATTGTTCTCCCGGTGTGTAGGCGACCGTGGGGCCAACCGGGATGGCCACTGGCAGCCGGTGACTGCAAAACGGCTCCAGCGCCGCTGCCAACTCCGCGGGCGTCCCGTACCGCTCCGCCGGCTTCTTCGCCATCAGTCTGAGCACCACCGCCGCCAGGTCCAGCGGTACGTCGGGCCGCAGCACCTGCACGCGCGGCGGCGGGTCCATCTGATGCTTCAGCAGCTTCTCGGTCAGGGTGCCGCCGGGGTAGGGGACCTTGCCGGTGAGCCGTTGAAACAGCGTGCAGCCGAGGCTGTACAGGTCGGCCCGGATGTCCGCCGAGTGCGGATCGGTCGCCTGCTCCGGGGCCATGAAGTCCGGCGTGCCCATGACCGACCCTTCGCGCGTCATCGGGTCGGTGCCGTCGCTCCCTTCCGCCACCGTCGCCAGCCGCGCCAGCCCCAGGTCGAGCACCTTGACGACGCCCTTCGTCGTCAGCATCAGGTTGGCCGGCTTGATGTCGCGGTGGACCAACCCCTGCTCGTGGGCGTGCTGCAGACCGAGCGCCGCCTGCCGGATGTACTCGCACGCCTCGCGCACCGGCAGCGGTCCCTCCTTGCGAACGAGTTTCGACAGGTCGGTGCCTTCGACGTATTCCATCGCGAAGAAGTGGGTGCCGCCCACCTCGTCGGCGTCGTGGACGGTCACGAGGTTGGGATGCGCCAGGCGGGCGGCGGCGCGGGCCTCGCGCTAGAAGCGCAGAACGGCATCGCGGCCGGCGAGGCGCTCCTGACGAATGAACTTCAGAGCGACGATGCGCTCGAGGCGTTGGTGACGGGCCTTGAGCACCTGCCCCATGCCGCCTTCGCCGATGCGCTCCAACAGGACGTACTGGCCGAGGACGAGGGTGCAGCCGTTGCCGGCGACGAGGTGGTTGATCTGGTAGGGGGTAATCCAGCCGCGCTGAAGCAACTCTTTCGCCAGGGCGCGGGCATCGGCGAAGCACGGGTGCAGCGCCGCCAACTCCTCGACCTGTCCGGCCGGTAGCAGGGAAAAGCGACGAACCGCTTCGACAAGGCCCGCGGCGGAAGTGATCGGCATCGGCCACCCCACAACAGCGAGGCACAACGGGAGAGGTTGCACTGGCAGGATTCTATCTGTCGCCGCGCCGGCACGCCAGCGCCAATCCGGCGAGTCCGGCGAGCGGGGGGCGTCAGCCCCCCGGTGATGACTTACTCACCGGGGGGCTGACGCCCCCCGCTCGCCGGAACGAGTACAATGAACCCGCCGGCCGGCTCGGCTGTCTACGAGGGCATGAGTACCACGGTGCTAATGGACGCTCACACGCTGGGGCTGTTGGAATTCGACAAGGTCCGCGAGTTGCTCGCCGCCTACGGCGCCTCCTCGCTCGGCAAGGAGTTGGCGCGCGGCCTCGAGCCGCTGACCGATGCGGAGCGGATCCGCGCCGACATCGCCCTCGTTACCGAAATGACCGAGGCGCTAGGCGAAGGGCAGGCGCCGCCGTTCGGCGGCCTGCACGACGTTCGTCTCCTGGCGCGGCGGGCGGCCATCGGCTCCATGCTCAGCGCCGAACAGCTCCTCGAAGTGGCCGACACCCTCGCCTGCACCGGCTCGGTGTATCGCTACCGGCAGCACCTCAGCCCGCGCTTCGCACGGCTCATCGAGATGCTCACCTCGATCGAGGACCTCGGCCAGGTGGCGAAGGCGATCACCGGCTGCATTGATAGCCGCGGGCACGTCCTCGACATGGCCAGCCGCGAACTGGCCAACGTCCGCCAGAAGCTCGCCGACGTCGATGAGCGCGTGCAGAACGTCATCAAGCGCCTGCTGCGCGACCCCGAGCTGCGCAAGATCCTCCGCTATCCCAACGCCACCGTCAGCGGCGATCACTACGTCCTGCCCGTCGCCGTCAACCATCGCCACAAGCTCCAGGGCGTCGTCCACCGCACCAGCAGCACCGGCGAGACGCTCTTCGTCGAGCCGGCCGGCGTCGCCACGCTCAGTGCCGAGCGCGCCATCCTCAAGGGCGAGGAGGATCGCGAGGTCCGCCGCATCCTGCGCCGGCTCAGCGGCGACGTGGGGAAGGTGAGCCGGCCGCTGACTCACGCCATCGAGGTGATGGCGCGGCTGGACCTTCTGACGGCCAAGGCCCGCTTCAGCCGCGATTACAAGATGTTCGCCCCGGACGTGAACACCGAAGGCCGCCTCTGGCTCCGACAGGCCCGCCACCCACTGCTCGAGCATTTGTTCCGCGCCGCCCAGAAGAATGAGTCGTCCGATGGGACGCCGCAGCCGTCCCCCGAAGAACCTCGCACCGTCGTCCCCATCGACGTCCGCCTCGGTCACGGCTTCAACCTGCTCATCATCACGGGGCCGAACACCGGCGGCAAAACCGTGACGCTCAAGACGACCGGCCTGCTCTGCCTGATGGCCCAGAGCGGCATGCATGTCCCGGCCGGGGAGGGGAGCAGCGTGCCGGTCTTCACGCAGATCCTCGCGGACATCGGCGACGAGCAAAGTCTCGAACAGTCGCTCAGCACCTTCAGCTCGCACGTCTCGCGCATCGCTCATATCCTTCGCACCGCCGACAACAACAGCCTGGTCTTGCTGGACGAACTGGGGGCCGGCACCGACCCGACCGAGGGGGCGGCGCTGGGGCGGGCGATCCTCGACGAGCTGGACGGGATCGGTTGTCGGGCGATGGTCACAACGCACCTGGGCGATCTGAAAACCTACGCCTTCCACAACGAGCGCGCCGAGAACGGCGCGGTGGAGTTCGACGCGGCGACGCTGCGGCCCACCTACCGCTTGTTGATCGGTCAGTTCGGCATGAGCAACGCTCTGAAAATTGCCCGCCGCCTGAAGCTGCCGCGCGACCTGCTCAAGCGGGCGCATCGCTACCTGAAGCGGCGGCAGAAGCGCGCCCCGGAGATGGTTCAGCTGCAACAGCTGCGCGAGGAGGCGGAGAAGGCGCGCGAGGAAGCGCTGGCGGCCGCCCACGAGGCGACCCGCGAGCGCGAGGGGTACGAGCGCAAACAGGAAGAGCTGCGGCAGCAGGCCGAGGCCGAGGCGGCGCTGCGCGAGTGGCGCTCCCGCTTGCAGCCGGGCGACCGGGCCCACGTGCAGCGCTTCGGCAGCGTGGGCCGTGTGATTCGCGTCGATCACAAGCGTGCCGTGGTGGTGGTGAGCGTCGGGCTGGGCCAGTGGGATGTGCCGCTCGAAGAAGTGACGCCCGCCGAAGGATGACGCCCTTTGGGGGCGAGCGGGGGGCGTCAGCCCCCCGGTTCCTTCACCGGGGGGCTGACGCCCCCCGCTCGCCGGTCATATCCAGCGCTGCAACAGCTCCAGCAGCACTCCGGCCCAGACGTCGAACGGCTCCTCGCCCTCCGGGTAGATCGGCTCCTCGTCGCCGGCGCCCAGGGCAGGGCAGGGGCCCTCCAGGCTCAGGCGCGTCACGACCGTGTCCTGCGCCTCGAACGGCTGGTCGCGCGTGGACAGCGTCAGGCAGTGGCAGAGGCTGCGCCGCGCCCGCTCCGCACATTCCTTCGCCAAGCCTTTTTCGGCCACTTCCGTCCTCAGGACCACGGTGCCGTTCTCGATCGGCTCGCGGAAGAGCATCTCCAGCAGCTCACGCTCTCGTTCCAGCGGTTCCCCCTTCTCGTCCTCCTGCCGGACGAAGAGGAACTCAAACAGCAGGGCGTCGGTGCTGAGCCAATCGGAGAGACGCCGCACCACGACCAGGATCAGGGCCAGCAGCAGGATGCCGCGCTGATAGGGAAGGCTCGGATCCTTGACCCGCGTGTGCCGCAGGTCGGGAAACAGTGCCAGGACGAACGAGCGCCGGCGGCGAAGGAACTGGTTCTCGTCGCGGGCGTAGTAGAGCAGCTCGTCGCGCAGGAACTTGACGTCGAACAGGTCGGGCCGGTCGTCCGTCTCCATGAAGGCGAGCTGCGAGTGCAGCAGGCTCTCGACGCTGCCGCGCGTCGAGAGCGACGAGAAGCCGCCGACCGGATAGCTGTCCTCGTCGAGGACGCGCGTCGGCACCTCCTGCCGGCCGGCCAGCGGGCGGATGCGTCGCACCGGTAACGTCGCTTCCAGGCGGGCCGCGCCTTGCAGCACCTGGCGCAAAGCCACGCGCTCGCCGAACTCGGCCAGGGCGGTGCCGTGCTCCAGCTCGAACACGTCTTCCGGGGCCAGCACCTCCGCGGTGCGGCGCGAGGCGGCGATCAGCGACTGGTACAGCTCTTCGAGGAGCGGGTGCAGACCTTCGCGGCTCAGCGAGTCCCACCCTTGCGCCAGCGCCTCCTGCGGCGGACATTCGAGGAGGGCCTTGATGACGCCGGGACTCAATTCGACGCCGGCGAAGTCGGCGCGGCCTCGGAACTGGTTGAGGAGGAAGGCCAGGCCCCGCGCCTGGTCGCGCTCCTGGCCCTCGCCCTGGTAACGGCGGAGGGCGTCGCCGGCGCGGGCGAAGGTCCAATCGGCGTAGAGCTTGCCGAGGACGTAATCCTCGTAAGTGCGCATAAGGCCGGGGGGCAGGCCAGGGACGTGGACCGCCTCGCGCAGGGACTTCGCCTCCCAGTCGGCGCCGAGGGCGGCGTGGCCGAGGTCGGCGACGAAACCGACCGGCGGCAGCGCCTGCCCGGCCGCAGCGATTTCCAGCGCCCAGCGCAGCAGTGGCCGCACCATCGCCGCCGCCGGCGCCCGTACCCGCTGTAACCACAGCGCTTGTGCCAGAAACTGCCGGGCCTCGTCGAGGTCGCGCAACTCGTAGGTCGTGCTCATGGAGGTTGCCCAGGAGTCAGTACATCCGCCCCATTCCTCACCCTACCCAATGGCCGCTCCTCGATCAACTTCGCTGGTCGCCCGACGCGCAGCCGCGCGCGCCGTCACTTTCAGAATTACCGTTAATTCCGGCGCAGCTTCCGGCCGATGTAAGGAGTGATTGATCGGATTCACGTTCACGGAGACGGCCGCGCCCGGCTGAGACGTGCGGCCCTGGAAAAGGCGAGGACGGCATGAACGCGAAGTGCGCCTGCCTGGTTGCCCTGGTGATCTCCCTTGCCGGCGCCGGTACGGCCCGCGCCCAACTCTACGGCGGCGGCCCCTCCGGCACTCCGGAGTCACCGCCGCCGTCTCCGCCGCCGTTGCCCGCCCCCGGCCCGGTCGCGGCGGAGGCCGACGGCCCCGTGCCGCTGCCGACCGGTCCGCACCTGTCCGACTACATTCTCGGGCCCAACAAGGCCGATTGCTGCGGTCCCGTCGGCGGCGACGGCCCCATCGCCACCGAGCTGTACCTCCGCTGGGGCCCGTCGGTCAACCTCATGAATGGCTTCCTCGCCAAGACGTTGGAAACCGGCTGGGAAGTGCAGGGCGGAGGCCGGGCGCTCTTCTTCAATCCTGCCCACGACGGCGCCTGGACCGTGGACTTGGGCCTGAGCGACGTTGCCAACCAGGGGCAGCATTCCGACCGCGTGGCGATTCTCAACAGCATCATCGTGCCGGTGTCGAACGGCGTTGGGGGAAGCATCCCGACACGGGTCTTCGGGATACCCGTCACTGTCCGCAACCTGAACCGGACTTATGCCAACCTGGCCCTCGGCCGGGAGTGGTACATCTGGGCCCCGGGCGCGACCTGTCCGACTTGCGGCCGCATGGGGGAGGGGGTCACCTGGCGCGTCGGTTGCGACGCGGGCGGCCGCTGGGGCTCGGAGAAAATGCAGTTCCACGAGATCGCGCACCGCACCGAGGTCATCGAAGCGGCCTTCGTGTCCCTCCACACCGACATGGAGGTTCCCTGCGGCGGCTGGGTCTTCCTGGTCGGCGGCCGCGTGGAGTGGGACAACACCTGGATGCACAGCATCCTGCAGGACGTCCCCGAAAACCTGCAGAACATCAACGTGATGATGACGCTGGGCGTACGCTATTGAGCCGCTTGCGGCTTAGCGTTCGCGCCATCCCGCGATGACGCGAACGCTAAGCCGCAAGCGGCGGAAGTTCACGTCGTTTCAACACCTCGAGAATGTAGCCGGCCGCGCGCCGGCACGCCCCCGGCACGGCGACGCGCGCCTTCAGCGCCGCCAACTCGCCGCACACCTCACGATACGCCGCCTCGTCGTTCAGCCAGTGCAGCACGCGGCCGGCGACTCCCTCGGCCTCGTCGCGGTGCGTCAGGAACTCGGGGAACAACTCGCGGCCGGCGAGCAGGTTCACCAGGCTGATGTAGCGGCACTGGCGCAGGAACCGCGACACAAACAGCGATAGCGGATGGGCGCGGTAGACGACGACCGACGGCTTGCCGCGGTAGAGCAATTCCAGCCCGACCGATCCCGACACCGCCACCGTTGCCTTCGCCAGGTGAATGATCTCCGGCGTGTACCCGGCGTGGGCCTCGATGGGCAGGCCAAGTCCGGGCAGGCGCTCCTCGACCTGGCCCTTGTGCTCCGGCTTGTAGCAAGCGACGAGGAAGCGCGTTTCTGGGCGGGCGGCGTGAATGTGTTTGGCGGCCCCGAGGAGCGTCGTCAGGTTCAGCTCCAGTTCCTGGTTGCGCGACCCGGGGAGGAGGCCGATGATCGTGCCGGGCCGCTCGTGCTCTTCCTCGACAAACGCCGCGTTGAGCTGCTGCCGCGGCAACTCGTCGAAGTAGGGGTGGCCGAGGTAGTGGGCGGTGACGCCGCGGGCGTCGTACCAGGGCTCCTCGAAGGGCAGGCTGCACAGGACGTGATCGACGAAGCGGCGCATCTTCTTGACGCGCCAGCCGGCCCAGGCCCAGAGTTGCGGCGGCACGAAGTAAAAGACGGGGATGCCGTGCGCCTTTGCCCGCCGGGCCAGCCACCAGTGGAAGCCGGGGAAGTCGATGAGGACGACGGCGTCGGGGCGCTGCTCCCGGAAGTAGCTGTCGGCCCGGCGCAGCAGGCGAACGAAGGCGACGAAGTTCGCCAGCACGCGCGAGAAGCCCATGACGGCCAGGCGGCAGAGCGGGTAGACGAGCCGGCAGCCGGCGGCCTCCATGCGCTCGCCGCCGAAGCCGACGCACTCGACGGCGGGGTCGGCGCGGCGCAGGGCGGCCGCCAGGTTGGAGCCGTGCAGGTCCCCGCTCGGCTCGCCCGCGGAAAGGAAGATTCGCATGGCTTCCTGCCTTTCGTCGAGTGGGCGCGAAGCCGCGGGAGAGTAGCAGGAAGCGGCGGATGGAGGCAATAGCCGTTTAGCGGCCGGCCTCGACTTTCTCGTGCCCACGCTCCGCGTGGGCACGCGGTGGAGCACCCCGAGTGGCCGGCCGCTAGCTGTGTGTGCCGTTGGTCTCCGGTAAGACCGGGTTGCCGGGCAGGGCGGTGGCGTCGGCGACCCTGCGGTAGCCGAGGGCGTGCAGCACCTCCAGCACTTCGCTCCAGGTCGGGAAGGGTCGGCGGTTGGCGCGCTTGTAAGCGTCCATCGCCTTCATGAAGATGATCTCTTCCTCGTTGTAGTCGCGTTCGCAGGTGGTCGGATCGACCTGCCGGCGGCGCTCGCCCTGCTGTCGCCGGTCCTCGCCGTTGCGGCGCTCGACCGCGACCGGGATGGTGCGCTTGCGGCGGTCGGCGTGCGCCCGCCGATCCTTGCCGCGCCGGTCTGTCACCAGAAAGTCCGAAGCGGGAGTTTCATCACTGCTCATGGTGCCTCACCTTGTTGTCCTGCGGAAGTGCTGCAGTGCGGTAAGATGACCGGGCGGGCCCGACGTGCGAGTCAGTGACTTCGGGTTGTCATCCCCAGCGAAAACTCTTCTGCCTGAGTATACCCCATTTCCGTCCCGGGACAATCAGCCGCACGTTACAAACTCACTTGCCCCACCCCACCGGCCCTGGCCGGAGGCGGCTATCGTGTTATCGAAGCCCACCCGCCGGAGTTGCCCGGGGAACTGCGACGGCGGCCCAGCTTGGGCTTGCCACGATCCTTCCTCCGTCGTCGTGCGTAGTCCGGTACAGGGGCGGGATCGACTCCGGCCCAGACCTCGCCTGACGGACTCGACGCATGACCGACGCACGCTACTACGCCGCCGCCTGCCAGACCGACCTGGCCAACCCGCCGACGCGCGACGGCATCGCCCGGCAGGTCGGCCACATGCTCGAGATGATCGACCGCGCCGTCCTTGGCTATGCCCCATTTGCGCCGGTGCGCCTCCTCGTCTTCCCGGAGTTCGGACACGCCGCACCGATCTACCCGACGGTGGACGAGCTGCGCGACCGGCTCGCGGTGCCGCTGCCGAACGAACACACCGACCGCTATCGCGCCAAGGCGCGCGAGCACGGCGTCTACATCCAGACGGCGACCTTCCTGGAGTACGACGACCGCTACCCTGGCCACGTCTTCAACACGACCTGCCTGATCGGTCCGGACGGACTCCTGGCGAAGTACCGCAAGACGCACCCGTGGATCCCCTGGGAAGTCCACGCCAGTCCGCACGACATTCCGGGCTACGCGGAGGACCTGTTCCCCGTGGTCGAGACGGAGATTGGCCGGCTGGGCGCGGCGATCTGCTACGACTGGCTGTTCCCCGAGGCGATCCGGCAACTGGCGCTGAAGGGGGCCGAGGTGCTGATTCGCGTGTCGGCGTACATGGACCCGTGGGGCGCGACGCCGCCGATGGACTGGTGGACGGTCGTCAATCGTTGCCGGGCGCTGGAGAACGTGGCCTACGTGGTCGCGGCCAACCAGGGGGCCAGCCTGGAGCACTACCCGCCGTTCAGCTGGCCGGGCGGGAGCATGGTGGTCGATTTCGACGGCCGACTGCTCGCCCAGGCCGACCCCGGCCCCGGCGAGAAGATCGTCGTCGGGCCGATTGACATTCCCTCCCTGCGCGCCGAGCGTGAGCGCCGCCGGGGGCATCACATGCTAGCGCACCTGCGCATCGAGGCGTATCGGGAATACGGGCGCGGCATTTACCCCGGCAGCCTGCGGGAGGGCGACCGCGTGCTGAGCGTTGAGGGCAACGAGCGCGCCATCGCCGAGGGAAAGCGGCGGTTGACGAACTAATCCCGCAGGCGGTTCGCGCGTCCGCGAAACGCAAGCAGTATCGAGGATCGGTCATGGCGAATTCACCTCCTTCCGCGAGCCGATGGCTCCTCGGCGTCGGGTTGCTCCTGCTGCTGGCCGCCGTCGGCTACGTCGGCTGGCAGTGGTACAAGCAGCCGGATATGACGAAAGTACTCGCGGCCAACAACCGCGGGGTCGGGTCGATGGAGCGGTTTGACTACCCGCCGGCGGTCGCTGCCTTCGAGGAGGTGGTGCGCCTCGCCCCGGATTGGCAGCCGGGGCGCATCAACCTCGGCATCGCCCTCATGAACCTGGCGCGAGGCCAGACGGAGAAGAGCGAGCAGGGCCAGACTTATCGGCGTGCCATCGGCATCTTCAAGGATGTCCTGGCCCACGACGACAAGAATCCTTATGCCCTCTTCTGCATTGGCCTTATCTACCAGGAGGGTTTCGGCCGCTACAAGGAGGCCGAGCCGTACTTCCGGCAGGTCGCGGAGATCGATCCGAACGACGCCGCCGCCTGGTACTGGCTGGGCCAGAGCCTCCAGGAAGACAGCGAGGAGGCGCTGAAGTGCTTCCGCCGCTCTGTGGAGCTCGATCCGTATCTCAGCGGTGCCCTGCACGCCTTGCAGGCGAAACTGCACGAGATCGGCGACCCCAAGGAAGGAGACGCCCTGTCGAGGAAGTTGGAAGAGTTGAAGGCCGCCGAATGGGTCAACCCCCTCGACTCGAAGTACAACACGGACCTAGGCAAATATGCGCTGGTCATCGGCCGGACGTCCTCGGCGCCCGCGACCCCGACGGGTCCGCTACCGACCTTCCGGCGCGCCGACAACTTCCGGGTGACGTTGCGGCCCGGCGCTCGCTGGGCGACCGTCGCGGACTTCACGACTGATGCGGTCGGCGAACTTCGCGGCCGACTCCGCGCCCGCTTCGGCGGCACCATCGTGGTGCTGGACTATAACGGCGACAACAAGCCCGACCTATTTCTCATCGGGGCGGTGGTTGAAGACGGTAAGGTCGGCGATCTGCTGCTGCGGAACGACGGGGAGAACCATTTCACCGACGTCACTCAGGAGGCCGGCCTCGGAGGCAGTTGGCCAAGTATCGGCTGTGTGGCGGCCGACTTCGACAACGACACGCGCACCGACTTGCTCCTTACCGGCGTCGGCGGGGTGCGGTTGCTGCGCAACAACGGCAAGGGGGGGTTCGAGGATGTGACGAAGCTGGCGGGGCTCGACAAGCTCAGCGGCGTCTGCCTCGGTGCCTGTTTCATCGACCTCGACCAGGACGGCGACCTCGACCTGCTCGTGGCCCGCTACGCCGACTCACCCCAGAAGGCGCTGGCTGCTCTCAAGGGCCAGACGAAGGAGACCGGCGGCGGGGTGACCGTCTATCTCAACGTCGGCGAGGCGCCGGCCGCTAATCGGCGTGAGGACCCGCCGCCGTTGCGCCCCGCCTTTCGTGCCGCGGACCTCCCGGGGATGCCGAAGGATGTTGGGCGACCCGTGACTTTCGCCGCCGCCGACTTCGCTCAGCTTCGGAACCTCGACTTGCTGATGCTCGCGGACGGGGCAACCCCAGCTCTCATCCGCAATGACCGGTTGCTGAAGTTCCTCACCGCCGCCATGCCCGAGGAGGTCGCCGGGGCGGGGACGTGGAACGGCGCCCTGGTCCTCGACGCGAACCACGACGAGCGTTCGGACGTGCTGCTGATCGGGCCGGACCAGCGCCCCGTGCTGCTGCTGCGGCAGTCGTCGGTGCCGAACGCGAAGGCGTCGAGTTGGTTCCAGCGCGGCCCCATCGATTCGCCGCCGCTTCTGCAGGCTCAGGTGATTGACATCGACCTCGACGGCTGGCCGGACGTGGTGGGGCTATCGCGCGACCGCAAGCCGGTCCTCCTGCACAACAACGGCGGGGGGCTGGCGGCGAGGTCGCAGGCGCTCGGTCTCGACAAGGATTGGCCGGACGATCTTATCGCGGTCGTCTGCACCGATACGAATGGGGATGGCTACCCTGACGTCATCGTGTGGTCGGAAGGGTCGGGCTTGCAGGTCCGCCAGAGCAAGGGGAACGGCAACCACGGGCTGAAGCTGCGCCTGAGTGGTCACCGGCACCTCGGGGTGGGTGGCTTGCCCATGCGCTGTAACGCCGAGGGTTTCGGCACTCGGGCGATCGCTCAGACGGGGACACTCTGGACAGGGGGGGAGTATACGACACTCTCGGCCGGGCTGGGGCAGTCCTCGCAGCCGTTCGTGCTGGGCCTGGGTCGGCACACCGAGGCGAGCGTGGTCCGCCTCCGCTGGCCGGACCTCGTCTGGCAGGCCGAATTCAACATCCCCGCTGCCTCGTCGGGAGCGGACTTTGGCATTCAGGTCCTGAGCGAAGAGAATCGCAAACAAACGTCCTGCCCCATCCTTTTCACCTGGAACGGCAAGCGCTTCGTCTTCGTCACCGATTTCCTCGGGGCCGGCAGTATCGGCGAGTGCGAGCCCGACGGCGGCCACCGCCCGCCGCGCCCGGAGGAATCGGTCAAAATCGAGCCGGATCAGATGGCCCCGCTCGACGGACACTTCGTCATGAAGATTGCCGAGCCGATGAGCGAAATCACCTACCTGGATCGGCTGCAATTGGTTGTCCTCGATCACCCGGCCGGGGTGCGCGTCTACCCCGACGAGCGCTTCCACGCGGGCGGGCCGCCGCCGACGCAGGAGCTGATCGCCTTCCGCGACGAAATCTTCCCCGCGAAGGCGACCGATCACCGCGGCCGCGACGTAACGGCCAAACTGAGCCAATGGGACCGCGACACGGTGGACGGCTTCGCCCGCCGTTCCTGGATCGGCTTCGCGGAGGAACACGCGGTCACCCTCGACTTCGGCGACCGCCTGGCGAAGTTCGGCCCCAAGGACCGGCTGTTCCTCTGCCTTGCGGGCTGGACCGACTATCCGTATCCCGAATCGATCTGGGCGGCCCACCAGGCCGGCGTCGAGATGCTGCCGCCGGTCCTGGAGCGCAAGACCGCCGACGGGAAATGGGAGAAGGTCGCGGACGCCGGGTTCCCCGCGGGACTGCCGCGACTGATGACCCTGGAGGTGACCGGCAAGCTCGGGGGGGCGAATTGCGAGTTGCGGCTGCGGACCAACCTGCACGTCTTCTGGGACCAGGTGTTCGTGGCGCCGGTGCTGGAGTCGGTGACGCCGGGGCAGGGCAGGGGGGTGGTGCGCGGGACCGTCCTGGAGGTGAAAGACGCGGCACTGTCGGCGCGCGGCTGCATGAAGGAGTATTCGCCCGACGGCCGCGAGCCGACGCTGTACGACTACGACCGCCTCGACTCGTTCCCGGTGTCGCGTCTCTCCGGCCAGCTGACGCGCTACGGCGACGTGACGGAACTGCTGCGGGCGACCGACGATCGCTTCGTGATCTTCGGGCCGGGCGACGAGCTGAGCGTGCGCTTCGACGCGGGGAAGCTGCCGCCGCTGGGGGAGGGATGGCAGCGCAGTTACGTCCTGCGGACGCGGGGCTACTGCAAGGATGCGGCGCCGTTCACGGCCTTCGGCGAGACGGTCGAGCCGCTGCCGTTCCGGGCGATGAGCAATTACCCGTATCGCCCCGACGAGAAGTACCCCGATCCGGAGTATGACCGCAAGTGGAACACGCGCGCTGTGGGTCCGCGGCGTTAGCGTTCGTTTAGCGGCGGGTCGTAGACCCGCGCGGAGTTCATGCATGTCAGGGCGAGCAGGCCAGTTGGTACTGCAATGGCTCTGGCAAGCGCGGTAGAATTGCGAGTGGCGGATCAATGGACCTGTTGGTCGTCGGGGCAGGGCGCGAGCGCGGCGTGCGGGGGAACTTGCCCTAGTTTCCCGGGGAAACTAGGGCAAGTTGAGCGTGTACACAACCCCTTGCTGGGATGACACTTGCGCCTGAGCGTCGGGAACTTGCGCTAGTTTCTGCATACACGGGCACGTTCGGCACTCGAAAGGAAACCCCAGTGTCATCGACCGTCGCTCGGACACCATCACCCCGTTGTGGCGGGGTCTCCTGACCCCGCCACGGGCCCGACCGCAGGTCTCCAGGAAGCAGCCGGGGACCTGCGGTCGGGACGCGTGGCCCGGTCGGGAGACCGGGCCACAACCGGGGGCTGCTCATGGTTGGTTACCTCCAATCTATCTTGGCCGTTCTTTGCGAACAACTCGGCTTCTGCACGTCCGCCGTGGTTGCCCAACCGAAAAAAACGGGGGACGATTCATCCTGGCGCCGCCACGCGGCGCCAGGATGAATCGTCCCCCGTTTTCCACGTTAGGAGCCGTTAAATAATAACTTGGTCAATCGGCACAATTCTTGCATCGTTGTCATTGTATGGACAAGACATGCCTCGTTGACGCCGTGCGGAGGAAATGTGAACTGCGCCCCATCATGAACGAACGAATGCGGCGGCACTGGGCCGCTTCGGAAGCGCTGTCCCTGCCGCGCGGCGGCGTGACGGTGGTCGCCCAAGCCACCGGCCTGTCCCGTACGACCATTGCGGCCGGGGTTCGTGAGTTGCGCGCCCCGGTTGGCACGCCGCCAGAGGACGTTCGTCCTGAACGCGCCCGCGCCACTTCCCTCCCGGCACCAGCAAATGGAACAAGATTGAGCAGCGGATGTTCTGCCACATCACGGAGAACTGGCGTGGCCGACCGTTGCGAAGCCGTGCCACCGTCGTCAATCTGATTGGGAGCACGACAACGACAACGGGCTGACACATTGAAGCGGGACTGGACAGTAACAGCTATCCGATAGGGATTGAGGGATCGGATGAGGAACTCGCTGCTGTCCAGATTCGGCAGCACTCCTTCCACGGGGAGTGGAACTGTACGATCTCTCCAAGGCGGAAACTATGACTTTGTTCAACTTATTATTTTACAATGACTTAAGCGGGAGAACCCAAGTTCGATGCCGATCACTATCCTGACAGCATGCTAGCCCGTTTCGGTCGATTCGGGATTCTTTGAATCTTTCAAGCGCCACCTTTCTGCTTGATCTGGCTTTCCCCAGGCTTCGTAGAGTCGAATGACTCGCTGTTGGGCGCGACTTATCCATTCAGGTCGTCCGCTTTGTGCGCCTCGGATTGCCTCGTAACCTCCGACCAAGAGTGGTTCTGCTTCGTCGTATCGCCCTAGGCAAGTCAGGCACTCGCCTAGCAGGCTTTCGCTACTTCCAATTAGCGGCTGCGCATCGGTCATGCGGCGAATTTCCAACCCCGCGCGCAAGAGGCCCTGTGCCTCCTCAAGTTTGCAGCTATCCAGAAGCACCCAGCCAAGCAAAATGATAGTACCAGCTATCTCGCGGCTTCCGCCTGGCAGATGTGTTCGTTGGAGTTCCAGCGCCTGCCGGAGTAATGGCTCAGCCTCAGAAAGCTTACCTGCCGCTTGGAGGGACCAGGCCAGAAGATACAATGCCCGAGCTACCTTTGAGTGTTGCGCATTTGATCGAGCATAGTGTTCCAAAACGTCTCTCGCGAGACTCTCGACAGCGGCGAAATTGCCAGCAGCCATCCACATCCGGACGAGACGCTCGAAGGAGGCTTCAAAATTGTCCATACCTAACGGGTTGTTCGTCATGGTCAGCTGCAGTCCTTTCCGGTGCGGGGGAGACCCAATTCGACCTGGGACAGGCGCCGCCACAATGGGAAATGTGTTGGCCGGTATCTTTCTGTGCAAGTTGTGGCGTCGCAGAATCTTCTTCGTCTTTTTGATGACAATATGCGTCAGATTCCCTCCGGCATCCTTGCGCAATGCTAACAGCTGAAGCGCGCTCGGTCACTTAACGGTAAGCAGCCGCATCTGCGCCGATGAGTTCGGGAAACCAGGTGACTCCTTCAGTGTCGTGCTTCGGGATCGCTGAAAGGAGAGTCTGAGGGTCAAGTTCGCTGTCACTTGTGGCGGAGGCTTGGGTATCGCCGTAGACGCGGACGCAAACCGCACTGAGCGGAATGCGGAATTGATGGATTCCGCTGAGGTACTCCTCGATCTGCTGCGAGTATTTCTCCTTGAGTAGCCCGTGGAGCGAGGCTACCGTGTCGTTTTCCCCAATGTCGAGGACGTCACGGCAGCCATGCTCGAAGACGTTGACCTTACATACAAGCTTGGGACGCCCGCGGACCAATTTCCCCACTTCTGCGTAAACCTGCTGGACAAGGTGGGCGCGCTCCTTTAAACCGAGCGACCCATCTGCCCGAGCGCGAATCAGATCGGCGCGGCAGGCTTGCAGTGGCTTCTCGGGGAAGGCACCAAGGAGGGAATCGAGGCGAGAAAGGAGTTGTTCAACAATAAGGTTCAGACGGGCGCAAAACACGCGATGAATCCCGGCCTCGATACCATCGATCAAATCCGACGCCTCGGCCAAAGCATCCCTTTGAAAGGCTTCCTCCGCTCGGAAGAGGGTGAGGTGGATGCGTGCGAACTCAGACAATGTGACCGGCTCGAGGATTGTTGCAGGAGGTAAAGGCTGGCTAGCCTGGCCTCTGCAAAGTTCCTGCCGCTGTTGTTCCATCTCTTGCTTCAATTTGTCATATAACTCCTGCGCAGTCTTGACAGCATCGCTTTCTTTCTTGCACTGGTCAATGCGTTCGTCACGGCTGGATGGCGGCCCAACTTCTTTGGGCTTGACAGCTTGTGCAAACGCACGCTCTTCGCGCATGCTGCAATACGCCGCCAACTCGTGGGCAAGATGTTGGATGTAGTCAACGTCGTCCGGCAGGGCGGCAATGGCGTGTTCGTACCCTTTCTCAGGACCTCGCTTGAATTGTAACTCACTGAAAAGTTGGGACCTGATGTCATCTACTTTCAGGCCAAGTTTGATGAGAACCTGGGCCGCGACCCCTTCCTCGACGCGGAGGATGCCACACAAGAGATGTTCCGTCCCTATGTAATTGACATTCAGCCTCCGGGCCTCCTCAAATGCGCACTCGATTACCCTTTTTGCCTGATCTGTGAACACCATCTCACGAGTGGGCGAGACGCTCGGCCCCGGCTTGATGACGTTCATCAGCTCAAGGCGGATGTTGCGCACGTCGATGGCCAATCTCTCCAAGGTGTGGGCGACGACACCCGATCCAACGTCGATGATCCCAAGGAGAAGATGTTCAGTGTCAAGGTGCCCGTGGTTAAAGCGTTGCGCCCACTCCTGGCTCAGAACGATCGCCCGCCGGGCTTCTTCGGTGAACGGTTCCCATAGCTCGGACATTGACCTATCTCCTCAAGATGCACCCATAAAGCTACTGTTGCCGATGTCTGTTCAGCTTCGCGTGAAGAGGAGTGGCTACACACATGCATCAAGCAATCAACCAGCGCAACAAGAGCTCAGACCACTTTGCCATAGAGAGAGCGGCCCCTTGCCGCCCAAGGTTACATGCTTCGCAGCCTTCAGCCGCTGGTCCCAGGTGGTGGCGCTCAATGCGGTAGTCGTGGTATACCCGGTACGTCAGCGGTGTCACTGACCTGGGGTTGGTCAGCGCCTCAATCACAACCTTGGCAGCCAGTGAATTCACAATGCCGGGGAACTCCAGAGGTGCCATCGTGCAGGCACCCCGATCCGCTTGCATTTTTAGGCCACAGCCGCAGCCGTAGCATTGCCCTTCGCTACCCGCGTAAAGGGTGATCGTCCCTTGTGTCATGTCTAACTGCGGCACGTAGTCTAGAGCTGCTGCCAAGTACGGCACGCCATATATCCGGCATATCACCTGCATTACGACGCGCGAACTGAACGAGTCGAGCGCTCCGACAACGACGTCGGCCCGCTTGACTGCTTCGGCCAAGATTTGCAGACTCCTGGTAGCCGCCTCCACGTCGGGCACCAGGACTGACGGGATTTCCAGGTGTACCGACTCGCAGGCGCAGCCCATCCGCGTCAGTTCCGAGGCCGCTGCCTCGACCTTTGGCCGGCCAACGTGCTCCGGCTCGTACAGCGCTTGCCGATACACATCGACCCAGTCCACGTGCCCGTGATCAATAAGAGTTAGGTGGCCAACGGCAAGAGTGCCAAGGGCTCGTGCGATGCCGCAGCCGATCAGGCCGACCCCCGCCACTACAACTTGCCGATTGCGCAACTGCTCCAGATCGTACCCCATGTCGGCGAAGCGGTGGGTGCGCAGGCGGCGGACAACGTCGGGAGCTAGGTCCGGCGACTGCCAGTAGAGTGGCACGTCCGGCGTTTCGCGCTGAGCCCAGACTTCGGCGAGAGACAAGTCTTCAGGCAGATACACCTTACCGAACTCCTCAACGTGTGTTCGCTGTTTTAGCCTCTCGGCTGCCGTCGAATTCATGAGGCTCCAAAGCACGGGCGGACGGGCGAGTTTCTCCTGCTCCTGGATCTCGCAGATGAGGGCAGCGACCCGCATTCCTGCGGGCACGATGAGAGAGCGGGAAGCATCTGTGTCTGGGTTCTGGAGGACCAACTCCAGCCCCACCGGGAGTGAAACGAATTCCTCCCGCCCGCACTCCCGGGGCAGAGAGAACCAATAGCGCTCCTCGGTTACCACTCCGTCTGTGCCCTGGGGCACAAGGCGGCAGTAAGTGAACCGCCGGCCGACTAGACCCGTAGCTCGCGGGCCTGCGGCGTGGACCTTGCGGATGAAATTCTCGACAAATAGCTGCTCCCACCGCAGGGAAGTAGGCCCCGGTGGGCACCACCGCCAAAAGCCGGTAAGGCGGTCGGCCCGCAATGCCGCTCCGAACAGCCGTCGTGTCATCGGGTAGAACTGCGTTTGGCCCTCCCGTCGAGCCCCGACCAGCAACCCGAACCGCCGCTCGGATGGGATTGCGACCCCATCGGGGCAATCCACGCAGCCCGCAAGTGTCAAATCCACGTCCGAGCAAAGATCAAGGGTGTACGCCCGCATTCCAGCCAGCTCAACTCCAGGCACGATAATGTGAATCCACGGCGTATCGTAATCGTGCGGGTCAGTTGCATTGAGGACCATGCGGTCAATGAACAGCGACTGCTCATCGGTCGTGGAGTAGTGCGCGCCGTAGCCCGGAGGGTGAAGGTGCCAGGTCCCGATTACTTTCCGTCCGACTGCTAATTTGGCTTGTGCGTTCGCATAGTCGAAAGAAGCCATCGAGAGACGGATGTCGCCAGCACTTGATTCTGCTTCGTTGTCGTGATAAAACGCCTCGATTTCCAGGCAGCCGCCACGAAAGCGCCCAAGAAGGTATCCGCCTTCCTCCCGTTGGAAGTGCTTGAAACTATCACGTAAAAGCGCGGCGAATGGCCCAAAGAAGCTCGCCAAAAGGACGACCTGTGGCAGCGACTGATTCATGACCGGACTCTCATGAGAGTGCATAATCCGTGGTGAAAATCAAAAGACCAACCCATATTTGGTCTTTAATTCGTCTAACAAGTAGACCAGCGGGTTCTCGTGCTTCATGTAAAGTTCCCAAGTGAACCGGTTTTCACCAGCGACGACGGTCCAGTTTAGCTCGCCGCCATTCTGAAAACAGGGGTCACGAAGCTGTGGGATGGTGACAACACGTGGCGGCCGCCGCGGATAGCCGGTATTAGCCTGAAGCACTACTGTGACGAAACGGCGATACTTATCCCGTATCGTCTTAATCAGCCGGAAGCGGTTGGGGGCGTATTCCCGGAGCTTCCATTCGCCGTATTTGGTGGCATCGGCCAGCAGCGGCTTCGCGTGCGCCAAGAAGCGGAGGTGGGAGTAGTCCTCTTCTGCTTTTGGCGATTCTGTTTCGTTCGGACCGCCAATGACGTCTACAAAAAAGAGGACCTCGCTGATGCCCGTGCGGAGGTAAAAGGAGACTACGCCTTCAGCTTTAGCGATGGGCGTCTCTACGCCCTCTTTAGAGTAAAAGAACTTAATCAGGCCGACGCGGTGCTCCCGATGAAATTCGTTGAGGCGCTCCCGCATCACCTTTTTGATTGGCTGGCTTTGATCGACCAGCAGTTTGGCGTACAGTTCCCCGGCGATGTCCTCAAAGGTCTTGCTGCCCAACTCGTTAATGGGGTAGCTCTCCCGGATGCCGGTCTGCTTGCTGGTGAAGTTCACCGCTTTAGTTGACATTGCACAAACCTCACGAGGTGATCGTTAAGGAGTCTCCCACCCCTGGCTGTGGTGGGCGAATTACGGCGCGGCGAGGAGTCCGTCGAGCAAACCGGTCAAGGTCGCGATCGGGTTCGGTACGCTCAACAGTTGTCTCCAACAATCATCCTGTTCCCCAGACTTCGCCAGGCTGCGCCAGTTCAGCTCCCCAGCACCGAGCCAGGCATTAGTCCGCGGAATTGGTGAGCAGCGAACCACCGGAGCGCGCACTGGGTAATACTGACCAGGTTCGATCGTGACTTCAAGTGCCCCATTCGCGCTCTGGTATCGACCCACAAGACGCGGTACGTTCGGCGAGTCCCCGATTAGTTGCCACGTGCGAGTGCGTTCAGGATCAAGGGCGCGCGCATGATATTTGAACAATGCGGCGGGGTTTTGGAAGTCGGTAACGGCGTCGGCCAAGTGGATTAGGCGTCCGGTCATTAGGACGCGGTAGCGATCTTCCCAGACCACGTGCGGACAGAGGTTTTTAATTCGCGCGACAAGATCTGGCCCGGCTGCCTCGCAGTCGTCGAGACGCACCTGTACCTGCGGCGGACGCAACGGGTAGACGCCCAGCGAGAAGATTTGCACGGTCAACGGGAGGGCAGCTTGCGCGTCCGGGAAGATCTGGGTCTGCAATGTCACTTGGCCGTCTTGCGGGGAGCCTTCGACCACTAACTCCCAGCGGCCGTAAAGTTCAGGATGGCCGGTGATCTCAAGGGCGTCCGCTACAAAGGCATTTTTGCGGGCGGTGACGAAATCACGCTCGGTCGAGGTTAGTTCACCCCAGCTTCGCAGGACAGGGAACGATGAAACCGGCTGCTTAGTCGCATGTCCGACCTCGGCGCCAGGTTCATCAGGTTTATGGCAAACATTACTTGCGAGATACGTCGCTTCAAAGGCGGTAACTTTGTTAATAAACTCAGTAAAGTCCACGACGGGTGGCTTGACATCAATTGTCTTTGCCAGCTCAGAGAATACCTGGCCGAGGCCCGCGCCATCGGTAGCTTTCGCAGCTTGAAGGAGGCTTAATGGAATGGGCAGGTGGGCAGGCGACAGACCTGAATGGCATAAGGGGATCACTGGAATGCCGCGAATCCAACCTGCTCCAGCCTCAAAGTTGATCCAAGGCTTCGCGACGGACGCCTGACTGGAGACGACGATTTCGACAACACAACGTTGCAATGCGTCGGAACAATTGTCCAGCCATTTCTGACCCATTGGGATGGTTTGGCCATCAGAAGAAACAAAGACCTCGAACATGCCCAGAAAGTGCCTTTCCACCAAGGCCTTGAACTCAATTGCAATCTCCTTCTCTGGACCGATGTGTGAGATGAAAACAAGAGGCTTCTGTTTTTTTGCCATGATTGGACTCCGGCTCTTGGAAGCCCAAGGTGCGGCTTGCGGGTCGGCACGGTGCCACGAGACTTCGAGCCGGAGGTTTTTCGGCGCTATCACCCTAGCCGCTGGCTAATGCCATCTGGCTTCCGGCCGGGAGTCAAGAGCAATCATTCAATCTGATTTTCCCGCACCTCAACACCATTGTCAAGGGCCAATTGCCAATTCCAGTTGAGGTTTCCTACAACGACCTGTGAGGACGGTCGGCGCGGCTACGCCAGCCAGGTGCCTTGGCACCCTGTTTCCAGGGAGGTTCGG
>Ga0116219_10000877_pt1 | contig 29915 bp, 23 predicted proteins | sample Sb_taG_4_FD_91019 | JGI IMG/M metagenome (GOLD analysis project Ga0116219, IMG submission 91019) | Peat soil microbial communities from Weissenstadt, Germany - Sb_50d_6_BS metaG | ecosystem: Environmental > Terrestrial > Soil > Wetlands > Peat | place: Germany: Weissenstadt | collected 2010-09-21 | reverse complement strand
TGGGAAGCGTTCCAGGAGTATCGCATCGAGCGGGAAGCGGCACGCCTCTATCCGCACCGTGACCTCGTCGCCGGTGAGGCCTTCTTCGCCTTGGCACCGTAGCGGACGGGCGGTTACGCCCAAGCCGGAACGCTAAGCCGCAAGCGGCCCTCCTTCCGGGGTCGCCGGAACGCCCCACATTGCCGCCCATCTTTCCCGTAATCCTCCACGGGACTTCTCCGTATTTACACACTCAGGTTGCTATGGTACGGCAGGTTGGGAGTTGGTACTGTTCCGGGCGGTCTGAGGGAAAGAGATGTATCGACGCCTCCTGGGCATCCTCGTTATCGGCCTCCTCGCCGGCGCCGCCTACTGGTCCGGCAGCCGGCGCCCGCCGCAGACGGACGCGCCTCCCGACCTGCACGTCGCGGTCGAGGAGCGCAACCCGTGGACGCACCTGCGCCTGAACAACGACCCCGCCGACTTTCAATTCGCCATCGTCAGCGACCGCACCGGCGGCTACCGGGCCGGCGTCTTCCGCCGCGCCGTGGGGGTGCTGAACCTCTTGCAGCCGCAGTTCGTGCTCTCGGTCGGCGACCTCGTCGAGGGGTACACCGAGGATCGCTCGGTTGCGGAGAGTCAATGGCGCGACTTCGAGGCCGAGGTCGGCCGCCTGCAAATGCCCTTCTTCTACGTCCCCGGCAACCACGACCTGGCCAACGAGTTCATGTCCGGGCTCTGGCGCGAGCGCCACGGGCGGCGCTACTACCACTTCGTCTACCGCGACGTGCTTTTCCTGGTGCTCAACTCCGACGACCCGCCCGGCGGGGCCGGCGGCATCGGCCCCGATCAACTCGCCTACGTCCGCAGGGCGCTGGAGGAAAACCGCGGCGCCCGCTGGACCGTGGTTTGCTTGCACCGCCCGCTGTGGACCGATTCGCAGGTCGAGAGGACCGGCTGGCTCGACGTCGAGAGGGCGCTGGCCGACCGGCCTTACACGGTCTTCGCCGGGCACGTCCACAGCTTCAAGAAGTACGTGCGCCAGGGGCGCGACTACTACCAACTCGCCACCACCGGCGGCGACAGCGAGATGCGCGGCCTGTCGCACGGCGAGGTCGATCAGATCGCCTGGGTGACGATGAAGAAGGACGGGCCGCTGATCGCCAACGTCCTGCTCGACGGCATCTGCACCAGCGACCTGAAGAAGCCGGGCGGCAACGACCCACAGCCCCCGCCGGGTGACATGGCCGTCCGCTGGAAACGGTGACAGGGCGGCCGCCTTCGCGCCTTTTCCGCGTGCCGTTGCGCCGCGCCGTCAGTAGTCTGACCGGGTCGCCGCACGCTGCCGAGTTCGCGTCACCCGTGAGGACACCCACGATGAAGCGCCTGCTCCTGCTCGTCGCCGCCATTGGCCTGACCGCGGCGGCCGTCACCCTGTCGCGCAGCCAGAACCCGTCCTCCTCCGAGGCCCCCGCCGACCTGCAGGTGCGCGTCGAGGAGCGCAACCCGTGGACGCACCTGCGCCTGAACAACGACCCCGCCGACTTCCAATTCGCCATCGTCAGCGACCGCACCGGCGGACACCGGGCCAAGGTCTTCTCGCAGGCGGTCGAACAGCTCAACCTGCTGCAGCCCGAGTTCGTCCTCTCGGTCGGCGACCTGATCGAGGGCTACAGCGAGGATCGCCCCAAAATCGAGGGCGAATGGCGCGAGTTTCAGGAGTACGTCTGCAAATTGCAGATGCCGTTCTTCTACGTCCCCGGCAACCACGACATTACCAACGGCTTTGAGGGGAAGTTGTGGCAGGAGAAGTTCGGCCGGCGCAACTACCACTTCGTCTATCGCAACGTCCTTTTCCTGATCCTCAACTCCGAAGACCCCCCCGGCAAAATGGGCAGCATCGGCGAGGAGCAGTTGGCCGACGCCCGCAAGGCGCTCGACGACAACAAGGCCGTCCGCTGGACGGTCGTGGCCGTCCACCGGCCGTTGTGGACGGCAGCGGACCTCGAGAAGAATGGCTGGCTGGCGGTGGAGAAGGCGCTGGCGGGCCGGCCGTACACGGTGTTCGCAGGCCACATCCACCGCTTCCGCAAGTACGTCCGCCAGGGGCAGAACTACTACCAGCTGGCGACCACCGGCGGCGGCAGCCGGCTGCGCGGCGTGCGCTACGGCGAATTCGACCAGCTCGCCTGGGTGACGATGAAGAAAGACGGGCCGGTGATCGCCAACATCCTCCTCGACGGGGTGTACGACGCCGACATGAAGCGGCCGATGAGCGAGGAGGAGGGGGTGACGTGGACGAACCGCCGGCCGGTCAACCCCCTGCGCGGCAAGGTGTTCTTCGAGGGGACGCCGGCGCCGAACGCGGTGGTGACCTTCCACCTGATCAACTCGGACACCAAGCGCTTCACCCGCGCCGGCGACGCGATGGCCGAGGCCGACGGCACCTTCACGCTGAGCACCTACGCCGCCAACGACGGCGCTCCCGTGGGCGATTACGCGGTGACGGTGGTGTGGTGGAACCCGCTGGTGGACGCGGAAGGCAAGCCGGGGCCGAACCTGCTCCCGGAGCGCTACGCCAAACCGGAGACGACGCCGCTGCGCGTCACCGTCAAGGCGGGGCCGAACGAGGTGCCGCTGGAATTGAAGAAGTGATCGTCAGGAGCTGTAACAACAAGGTCTTCGCCGCTTGCGGCTTCGCAATCTTTCCTGCGAAGCCGCAAGCGGCGAAGACCTTGTTGTTACACTTCCTAGGAGATGGAGGGTCGTGTGGTCGATTGTCGCATTCCGACCCCGTAGCGACAAGCTGGCAGCTTGTCGCTACGGGGCGTGGCCGCCGTGGTATACTGCCTCGGTTCGCCCGCTCAACGAGAGGCGCGCATGAACGAATGGGTCCTGGCCGAACAGACACACGCCTTTGTCCGCTCGCAGAAGTGGGAGGTCGCGGTGCTGCCCTTCGGGGCGACCGAGCCGCACAACCTGCACATGCCCTACGGCACCGACACTTTTCAGGTCGAGGTCATCGGCATTCACGCCTGCAAGTACGCTCACGAGGCCGGCGCCCGCGTCATCTTGCTGCCGGCCGTGCCGTTCGGCGTGAACACGAATTATTTCAAGGTCCCCGGCTCACTCGCGTGCAGCCTGGCGCCGACCACACTCCTGCGGGTCCTCACCGATATCGTCGATTCGCTGGAGCGGCAGGGGGTGCGCAAGCTGGTTCTGCTCAACGGCCACGGCGGCAACGAACTGAAGCCGTTCCTGCGCGAATTGCACCACCGCACGGGGGTCTTCCTGAGCCTGTGCGACTGGTATCGGATGGCGGCGGACCTCTACCGGAGCATCTTCAAGGAGCCCGGCGAGCACGCCGACGAGGTGGAAACCAGTCTCGGGCTCGCCTTCTTTCCCGGGTTCGTGCATCCGGAGTTGGCCGACGCCGGCACCGCCCGGCCGACGCGCTTCGAGGCGATCAACCGCGGCTGGGTGAGCATCACGCGCCCCTGGCACCTGGCGACCAGCAACACCGGCCTCGGCAACCCCGCCGCCGCCACCGCCGCGAAGGGGCAGGCCCTGATGAAGGCCCTCACCGAGCGCCTGGGGCAGTTCCTGGTGGAGCTGGCGGCGGCGCCGCTGGACGAGAACTTCCCGTACTGACGCCGGCAGGCGGAGCCTGCCCTACGGCTGTAGCTGTAGGGCAGGCTCCGCCTGCCGAATTGGGTAGAATCGCCGAGAGCCACCCACACTTCGGAGGAGCAGCATGTCCGCACCCAGTCCCCTCACCCGTCGCGCCTTCCTTGGCGCGTCCGTCGCCGCCCTGGCCGTCGCTCCCGCGCTCGCCGCGGAGTCGAAGAAAAAACTGGTCCTGCTCGCCGGCAAACCGAGCCACGGCCCGCTGGAGCACGAGTTCAACGCCGGCGTCCTGCTGCTGGCGAAGTGCCTCGGCAAGGTGCCGGGACTGGAGGTCGCCCACCACAAGGGCGGCTGGCCCGACAGCGAGAAGGCGTTCGAGGGGGCCGACGGCATCCTCCTCTTCGCGGACGGCGGCCCCGGCCACCCCTTCATCCAGGAAAACCACCTCTCGATTATCGCCGACCACATGAAGCGCGGCGTCGGCCTGATGTGCGCCCACTACGCCGTCGAGGTGCCCAGGGACAAGGCCGGCAAGGAGTTTCTGGAGTGGCTCGGCGGCTACTACGAACACGAGTGGTCGTGCAACCCCATGTGGGAGCCCGACTTCAAGGAGGTCCCCGACCACGCCCTCACGCGCGGCGTCAAGCCGTTCTCGATCCGCGACGAGTGGTACTTCAACATGCGCTTCCGGGCCGAGATGAAGGGGGTCACGTCGATCCTGTCGGCCAAGCCGAGCGACGCGGTGCGCGACGGGCCGTACGTCTACCCGAAGGGGCCGTACAAGCACATTCAGGAGGCCAAGGGGAGGGCGGAGACGATGATGTGGGCGGTGGAGCGGCCCGACGGCGGCCGCGGCGTCGGCTTCACCGGCGGCCACTACCACAAGAACTGGCTCGACGACAACTTCCGCAAGGTGGTCCTCAACGCCGCCGTCTGGATCTGCAAGGCCGACGTGCCCAGGGACGGCATCGCGTCAACGGTGACAGCAGACGAGATCAAGGAGAACCTCGATCCTAAGGGGAAGCGGTAGGCTGCTTGCGGCTTAGCGTTCGCGCGAACGCTAAGCCGCAAGCAGCCTTGACACGCGCTGAAGCATCGTGTCTAATGACGCCTAAAGCTTTAGGCTTTACTTTTTCGGAGATGGGGTACCAGGTCGTGAGCGAGCAGCCGACAGGGCGAGAGCTGGACATCCTCAAGGTGCTGTGGCAGCACGGGCCGTGCAGTGTCCGCGAGGTCCATCGCCACCTGAACGAGCCCGACCTGGCTTACAACACGGTGCAGACGCTGCTGCGCATCATGGAAGTGGACAAGGGACTCGTCGGGCATCACGTCGAGGGGCGCGCCTTCATCTACACGCCTCGCTACAGCCGCGACGACAGTGCGGCGCGGTTCCTCGACCGCGTGTTTGACGGGGCGGCGTCGCAGATGGTGCTCAGCCTGCTGCGGGCCGAGCGCATCCCGCCGGCGGAACTGGACCGCATGCGGACGATGATTGACGAGGCTCGCCGCAGCAGGACGAAGCGCTGACGGCCTGGGCGAGGGGATAGCGATGAGCTGGGCGTGGACGATGGCGGGCGGCTGGCTGCTCCCCGGCGTGCTGGGGGGCGGGTTGCTCCTGCTGCTGGCTGCGGCGCTGACCCGGTATGCCGGGGCGCCGGCGCGGCGGCAGCGACTCGGGGAGTGGGGCGTCGCCGCGGCGCTGCTCGCGGTCGTCCTCAGTTTCGGCCCGCGCTGGTTGACCGTCTCGCTTGCGCCGGCGAAGTCGCCCGATCCGGCGCCGGCCCTCAGCGCGCCGGAGGTCCCTCGCGCCCCCGCGCCCGCCGACCCCGCTCCGCTACCGCCTCCCGAGGCGCCGCCGGCCGCGGGCGGAGAGCCGGGCTTCTTCATCATCCCCAACATGGAGCCACCGGCCGCCCCGCCGGCACCGGTCCCAGAGGCGAAGGCGCCCGAACTGCCCGCGCCCGCCGCCGAGGCCGCGCCTTCCACCGCCTCGCCGGCCGCCGCCTCGTGGCGCGAGTGGCTGCCGTCGCTGATCGGCTGGCTCGGGGCGGCTCACGCGGCCGGTGCCGTCGTCCTGCTGGGGCGCTGGCTGCTGGGTCACGTCGGTCTGTGGCGACTGCTGCGCACGGCCGAGCCGGTGCCGGCTGAGGTCGCCGCGGTCTGCCGTTCGCTGGCCGGGGACGGCCCGCTGCCGCGGCTGCTGCAGTCGCATCGGGTGCGCGTGCCCCTGAGTTGCGGCCCCTTCCGCCCGACGATCCTGCTCCCCGCCTCCCTGTGCGACCGGCCCGGGTCGCCCGCGCTGCGCTGGGTGCTGGCCCACGAGCTGACGCACCTGGAGCGGCGCGACCTGTGGGGTTATCTGTTATTCGGGGTGGGAGAAGTCGTCTTCTACGCCCTGCCGTGGTTCTGGTGGCTGCGGCGGCAGGCGCGGCTGTGCCGCGAGTACCTCGCCGACGCGGCCGCGGCGGCCCAGGGGGGCGGCGCCGAGGACTACGCCCAGTTCCTGCTCAATCTTACCGCGGCGCCGGCAGCCCCCGCCGGCGCCCTGGGTGTTACTGGACACACTTCAGACCTGTTTCGGAGGGTAGCCATGCTGCTGTATTCACCGGGTGTCGTGGAGAAGCGTCCCCCGCGGCTGTGGTCGCTGGGGGTCGCCGCCGGCCTGCTGAGCCTGGCGGCGCTGGTTGCAGGCGTCGGCCTGCGCGGCGACGCGGCCTTCGCCGACGAGCCGTCCAAGAAGGAGGAGCCGAAGAAGGAGGAGCCGAAGAAGGAGGAGCCGGCCAAGGGAGGAGATGCCAAGAAAGAGGAGCCGAAGAAGGAGGCCGGGGGCGACTTCCCCGACATCGACGACCTCCTCAAGAACGTCCCGCCCGGCGTGGACCCCGACCAGCTGAAGATGATCCGCGAGCAGATGAAGCGCGCGATGGAACAGATGCGCAAGCAGTTCCCCGGCGGGCAGTTCCCGGTCGGCCCGATGGGCGCGTTCGGCGGCGGCTTCGGTGGCTTTGGCGGCGCGGGCGGGGGGTTCACCCCGTTGGGCCGCCAGCAGGAGGGACGACTGGGGGCGCACGTCGAGAAGCCGAGCGACGCCCTGGTCGATCAGCTCGACCTGCCCAAGGGGCAAGGGATGGTGATCGAAGCCGTGGAGCCGAACTCGGCCGCAGCCAAGGCGGGGCTGAAGGCCAACGACATCCTCCTGGAACTGAACGGCAAATCGGTGCCGAATGACCCTCGCGAGCTGGCCAGGCTGATTGACGACGTCAAGGCCAACACCCCCGTTGACGCGGTGGTGATGCGCAAGGGGAAGAAGGAGACGATCAAGGGTCTGTCGTTGCCCGAGGCGAAGAAGGTCGAGCGGCCGGGCTTCGGCGGCTTCCAGGCCGGCGGGGCCGGTCTGCCCGGGTTCCCCGGCGGCGCCGCGGGTGGCGGCTTCGGTGGCGTCCCGGGCGGCGGGGCCGGTCTGCCCGGGTTCCCCGGCGCCGCCGGGGGTGGCGGCTTCGGTGGCGTTGGCGGTGCCGGCGGCTTCGGCGGACTCCCGGGGATTGCCGGACTGCCCGGCCTGGCCGGCGGCGCCGCCAACGGCGTGATGACGACCGTGTTCCGCACCGGCGACCGCTTCACCGCCCGCCACCAGGAGGGCAGCCTGGTCGTCACCGTGACCGGAACGGTGGCCGACGGCAAGGCGACGACGAAGACGATCAACGTGCATGACGGGGCCGGCAAGCCCGAGACGTACGAGAGCGTCGATAAGGTGCCCGAGCAGTACCGCGACAAGGTGAAGAATTTGCTGGAGATGGGCGAGAAGGGGGCCGCGAAGGTGGAAATCAAGTAACCGCCCGAATCGTGCAAGCATCAGCGAATTGTGATGCGCGGGCCGGCCCGTCGCGGGCCGGCCTTTTCCTTGCGCCCTGCTCGAGGAAGCCGTTCGTCACCGAGGGCCGGGGTCATCCTCGTGCCATGCTCACCAGGATACCAAGGATCTTTCCGGTATCGCGAAGGTGATATTCCGGCCGGTCGATAAACAACCTCGACCCTTCCAGTTTCAGGAATCGCCAGAGGCTACCGCTCGTCACGCAGCCGAAAACCGCCGGGACCGGGGTTCCCTCGCGTTCGTTGAACAGCCGAATGGCCACCATCTCGGCGACACACTGGCCCAACCCCGCAATCAGGTCCTCTTTCTTGGCCTCGACGACCGCGACAATCGGGCCTTGGATGTAGTAGATCTCCGGGGACCGTGCGATCAAGAAATCGCAAAAACCAGCCAAGCCTTGTGCCTTGTCCACGTCAAAGGTCACTCCGGGGAGGACAGTCACCGAAGGACCTGCCCGAAGTTTTGTTTCGCCGAGCATGGGGGCGATGATGAACTCGCTCCGGGCTTTCTCCGAGTTCACCCCCAGGGCGACCGGCGCGAAATTCTCCAACCAAACGCGCAAGAACTCGCTGGGTTCGAGCGGCTCGACACCGACGAACAGGTCGATGTCCCGTTCTTCGGCCAACGCAAACGTATGGACGGCCGTCTTCAAGTCGAAGTCGCTGAATGACATCGCAGTCCCTCATGATCTATCCGGGGACTTGGCTACCAGTGATAAGGCTCACGCAAAGACGCCAAGGCGCCAAGAGACAAAGGCCCCTTGACTTCTTTGCGCCTTGGCGTCTTTGCGTGAGCCATTTTTCGGCGCCGCACCTCTCCTATTTCACCGCCTCGGGCATCTTGAAGATGTAGCAGTGGTTCGCATCCGTCGCCGCCCCACCGGTGTAGCCGGCCGCCACGGCGATCTGCTTGCCGTCCGGCGAGACGGCCAGCGAGTAGAACGACCCGAGCGCCAGTTCCTCGCCGTACAGCAACTTGCCGTCGGCGACGTTCCACACCGCCAGGTAGCCCTTGCGCTTCGGCGCCTCGCCGACGCTGACCAGGTACTTGCCGTCGGGCGTGAACTTGACGCCGTAGACCCAGCCGGGGTGGGACTGCGGCGGGTTGCCCGGCGGCGGCTTCACGTTCGGGTTGACGAGGTCGCGGATCACCGTGCCGTCAGCGACGTTCCACAGCTTGATCGTCCGCTCCAGGCCGGCCGAGCCGCTCGCCACGGTCTTGCCGTCCGGGCTGAAGGCGACGCAGAAGACCGGCTCGCGGTGCCCCTTCTCGAAGTCCTTCTCCTTGTACGCCTTGAACTCCTTGACCAGGTTGCCGGTCGCCGCGTCCCACAACTTCAGGCTCGCGTCCTTGCTCCCCGAAATCACCTGCGTCCCAGCCGGATTCCAGGCGACGCAGTAGACCGGGTTCGTCTCATTCGACGGCGCCGGCTGCGGGGCGTGGGCCTTGACGTCCTTCAGCACGGCCCCCTTGGCCACGTCGAAGAGGCGCAGGTTGCCGTCGTGGGCGCCGGTGGCCAGGATCGTCCCCTTGGGGTCGAAGGCGACCGCGTCCACCTCGCGCGGGTGCGGGAAGTTCTTCGTCGGCACCTCCGAGGCTACCTTCCACTGCTTCACCGTCTTGTCGGCGCAGGCCGAGTAGATCGCCGTGCTGTCCGCGGCGAAAACAAGGTCGAGCACCGCGCCGTCGTGCGCGTAACTCTGCAACGGCTTGCCGAACTCCGCGGGGGTCGGCTGGCCGGGCGTGAAGACGACGTTCCAGGTAGCGATCGACTTGTCGTCGCAGGCCGCGGCCAGCGTCAGGTTGTTCGGGCTGAAGGCCAGGCCGCGCACCGGCCCCGTCGCCTTGAACTGCCCGATCAACTTGGCGTCGGCGAAGGTGTAGACCCGCACCGTGGCGTCGGCGCCGCCGGTCGCCACCAGGATGCCGTTCTTCGACACGGTCACGGCGTTCAGTGCGCCGGTCGCCCCCTCGAAGGCGCGCTCCTTGGCCCCGGTGGTCAGGTTCCACAGGACGGCGCTCTTGTCGTCGCCGGCCGTGAGGACGTGCGTCTGGGCCGGGATGACCGTGACCGACCGCAGCGGCTGCGCCGACGCGGCGACCACGCGCGTGGCCGAGAGCGCCTGCACCGTGACCGTCTTGTCGGCGCTCGCCGTGACCAGCACGGGCTGAGTCGGGTGGAAGGCCACGCCGCTGACGGGGCCGGCGTGGGTGTACGCCTGCAACTCCTTGCCGGTCGCTGTGTCCCAGACGCGCGCCAGGTTGTCGGCGGCGCCGGTGACGATGCGCGTCTTGTCGGCGTTAAACGACAGCGACGTCACGGCGGCGGGGTGCGCCAGCGTCACCACTTCCTTGCCGTCGGCCAGGTTCCAGACCGTGACGGCCTTGCCGGCCGCCGCACCGACCTGGGTGTAGTCGCGGCTGAAGGCGACGGCGCTGACCGGGTCGGCGAGCGGGCCGAACGTCTTCAGCGCGGCCCCCTTCGTCAGGTCCCACAGTTTCACCGTCTTGTCGGCCCCGCCGGAGACGGCCTGCGTGCCGTTACTGTGGATGGCCAGGCTGCTGACCCCGCCGGGGTGGGCGTCGAGGACCGACAGCACGCCCACGTCCGACAGGCGCGCCGTCTTGTCGGCCGAGGCCGAGACGATGGTCCGGTTGTCCGCGGCAAAGGCCAGGGCCCGGACGGCGGCGGTGTGGTCGGGGATGACCTGCACTTCCTTGCCGTTGGCCACGTCGAAGACGCGGATAAGCGTCTCCTTGGCGCCGAGGGCGGCCGCCACGCGCAGCCCGTTCGGACTGATGGTTACGGCCTGTGCCGGCTCGGCCAGGGTGATGGTCGCCGCGGGCTTGTCGTCCGGCTTGGCGCCGGCGGCCGGCGGCGCGATCGTCCACACCTTCACCGTCTTGTCCGCCCCCGCGGAGACGACCTTGGTGCCGTCGGCGCTGATGCCCGCGCCGATCACGGGGCCGTCGTGGGCGGCGATCGACCGGATCGGCTTGCCGTCCGCCGCGTTCCAGAGCTTCACGGTCTTGTCGTCCCCCGCGGACACGATCACGTCGCCCTTGGGGCTGAAGGCGGCCTGGCGCACCGGACCGGCGTGACTCGCCTGCCACAGCAGGGCCGGCTGCCATACCCACGCCGACTTGTCCGCGCCGGCGGTGATGACGCGCTTGCCGTCGGTGTGATACGCGGCCGCCAGGACCGGGCCAGTGTGCGTGAAGTATTCATGCAGCTGACCGTCGAGCCCGTACACCCGGGCCCGGTTGTCGGCGCCGGCGACGACCACTTTCGTGCCGTCCGGGGCGAAACTGACGCTGCGCACCTCGGCCGGCGTCGTGACGTTGCCGGCGGGCTTGCCGTCGGCCAACGTCCACACCGCGACGGTCTTGTCCGCGCCGCCGGCCGCGACCTTGGCCCCGTCCTTGCTCAGGGCGAGACAGGTGGCGACGCCGGCCCCTTCCAGCTTCTGCACCGATTTGCCATCGGCGACGTTCCACACCTGCACGGTCTTGTCGGCGCTGGCCGAGATGACCTGGTCGCCCTTGACGGTGAAGGCCACGCCGGTGACTGGGCCCGCGTGGCCGGTCAGGCCTTTCGCCTCCTTGCCGGTGGCGATCTCCAGCAGGCGGATACTGTTGTCGGCGAGGCCGGCCGCGACGTACTTGCCGTCGGGGCTGAAGGCGACGGCGTTGACCGCGCCGGGCAGGGCGGCGAACTTCTTGACTTCCTTGGCGTCGGCGGCGTTCCAGACGATCACCGACTTGTCCGCCCCGCCCGCAGCGACGCTGGCGCCGTTACTGCTGAAGGCGACCGCGGTGACGCCGAGCGTTTGCCCGGCGAAGGGGCGCTCGAGGGCGTTGGTGGCCAGGTTCCACAGCCGTACCGTCTTGTCGGCGCAGCCGGTCAGCAGCTTCGCCCCGTCGGGGCTGACGGCCACGCTCGTCACCTGATCGGCGTGCGCCAGCATCTTCGGCGCCACCAGCGGCAGCTGCCACACCTTGACGCTGCCGTCCTCGCTCGCCGACAGGAGCAGCTGCCCGGCAGGGTTGAAGGCCAGCGCCGTCAGCGGCCCGGCGTGGGCCCCGAGAAGGTCGGTCTGCTGGCCGTTGGCCTGGTTCCAGAGGCGAATCGTCTCGTCGGCGCCGCCCGAGGCGAGGAGCTGAGCGTTGGCAGACAGGGCGACGGCCGTGGCCGCGCCGGTATGGCCGGTGAACTGTCGCTCCGGCTGGGCGGGGGTGGCCAGGTTCCAGCTCCGCACGATCTTGTCCGCGCCGCCGGTGATCAGCCGCTTGCCGTCGGCACTCAGGGCCGCGGCCAAGACGGCGTCGGGGTGCGGCAGCGACTTGCCGGGGACGGGCGGCAGCGACCACACCTTGACCAGGCCGTCGCCGCCGCCGGTCAAGAGCTGCGTCGTGCCGGGGTTGAAGGCGACCGCGTTGACCGGCCCGCCGTGGGCGAGCGCCTGGCTGACGAGCGTGTCGTTGGCCCCATTCCACAGGAAGAGGCGGTTATCGGCCGTCCCGCCGGCGACCAGTGTATTGTTCGGCGCCAGGGCCACCGCCGTGAGCGCCGCGGCCGGCCCTTTCCACTGGCGCACCGGCATCCCGTTGGCGAACGTCGTCAGGCGCACCGTCTTGTCGGCACTGCCGGTCAGCACCTGGCTGCCGTCGCCGGACAGGAACAGAGAGGTCACCGCGTCGGCGTGCGCCGGCAGCGACCGGGCCACGTCGGGCGGCAGCTTCCAGAACTTCAACAGGCCGTCGTCGCCCACGCTGTAGGCCGCCACGGCGTTCCCGTTGAGGGCGACTGCGTTGACGCCGCCGGTGCTCCCCGCGTAGGTCGCCAGGAGAACGCCCTTGGTCAGGTCCCAGAAGCGCACTGTCTTGTCGGCGCCGCTGCTGACGAGGAGCTGCCCGTTGGCGCTGAAGCCGACTCCGGTCACGGCCCCGACGTGGCCCTTCAGCTCGTAGACCTGCTTGCCGTCGGCCGTGGTCCAGACGCGCACGTTGCCGTCCTTCCCCGCGCCGGCGACGCTCTTGCCGTCGGCACTGAGGGCGACGGCGTTGACCGCGTCGCCGTGGGCGAACTCGCGCAGCGGCTTGCTACTGGGGAAGTCCCAGATGCGGGCGGTGTTGTCGGCGCCCCCGGAGGCGAAGCTCTGCCCGTCGGGGCCAAGGGCGACGGCGAGGACGAGCCCCTGGTGCCCCTGCGGGCCGCCGAAACTCTTCAGCTCCTTGCCGCTGACTGCGTCCCACAGCTTGAGCGTCTTGTCGAAGCTGGCGGTGATGACCTGCTTGCCGTCGGGCGTGAAGGCGATGCCGTAGACCGCCTCGGGATGGCCATTGAGGACGACGGTGCCGGGCGGCGGGGCCTGGGGCGCGTCGTCGGCGGCGAGCGCCCGGAACGCGAACAGACCGCCGAGGAGGAAAAGGACGCGAACGGTCACGCGACCGGATCGGGTGGAAAAGCGCTGGGAGTGCATGAACGGTGGGACCTCCGGGGCAGGCGAGCAGGTGGGACCGGCGAGGAGGGCGATGCCCACGGGACGGCAGCGCGCCGTGGGAGAGGGGTGTAGTGTCTCACGGGGGGGAGGGGCTGTCAACGGCGCGAGCCACCGCGGCGGTTTTCCGGCGCAACTTCTCGCAACCGCGACGTTCTCCCGACATAATGAGGGAGAGTGTTCCGCCTTGCGCAAGCATTCATGAACAAGCGTTCCCGGCAGTGTCGGTCGAAGACAGGAGAGATGTCATGAGAATGAGCGGGTGGAAGCAGTCGGCCATCGCCCTGGCCGCGCTGGCGGGCGTGGTCGGCGCGGGCTCGTTGGCCGCGGCCCAGGAACTCAAGTATCCGGTGGGCATGCTCGGCAAGTACACCAACGACGGCATGCTCGTCCAGAAGGTCCTCCCCGGCAAGCCCGCGGACAAAGGCGGTCTGCAAAGCGGCGACCTCATCCTCAAGGTCGATGGCCAACTCATCACGACCCAGGAGGAGTTCGTCGCCGTCATCAACAGTTCCGGCGGGCAGGTCGTCCTCGTCGTCAAGAAGGGCGGCAAGGGCGGCATCGTCCGCGTCGGCCTCGACCTCGCCGGCACCAGCAAGGCCGGGCCGCCAGCGCCGTACTTCCTCGGCGTCATCGGCAGCTTCACGCGCGACGGCATGCTCATCGGCACCGCCATCCCCGGCACCCCGGCGGCGAAGGCTGGCCTCGAAAAGGGCGACCTCCTCTTCCGGATCAACAACCTGGCCATCGCCACCCAGGCCGACTTCTTCACCGTCCTGTACAACTCGGGCGGCACGGTCACGCTCCAGGTCAAGAAGGCCAACGGGAAGCTCGTCAAGTTCGACGTGTCCCTGACGACCTACGAACTCGGCGTCCTGGGGGACTTCACCAGGGACGGCCTGGTGATCGGCGTCGTCGCCCCGGCGACCCCTGCGGCGTTCGTCGGCCTGCAGAAGGGCGACGTGATCCAGCGCATCGACAACCAGGTGGTGCGCAACCAAAAGGATTTCGACCAGCTCATCAACAACTCCGGCGGCTCGGTCACGCTCCTGGTGCGGCGCATGGGACAGCCGGCCACGCGCCTCCAGGTGGACCTGATGAACAACGCCCTCGGCGTCTGGTGTGAGAAGGCGACCGACGGCGTGCGCATCACGGCGGTAACGCCGAGTGGCCCCGCCGACGCGATCGGCCTGCAGCGCGGCGACACCCTCGTGAAGATCGACGACCAGCGCGTCCGCACCAATGCCGATCTCGTCCGCGCCCTGCGCAACTCGCGCGGCCTGGTGACTCTCACCTACCGCTCGGGACAGACGGATCGTATCGTGAAAATCGACGTGGACCTGGCGCGCTAGCCATCAGCCGCTTGCGGCTTCGCACGACCTGCGAAGCCGCAAGCGGCTACCTATTCAGGGGCGGCTCGTGACGGTGCCGGAGCCGGCGCGGGCGCCCAGCGCGGGGTGGTTGAAGAAGAGCGACAGGCGCCCGAAGCCAAAGCGGGCGACGAAATGTTCGAGGAAGCGCTCGCGCACCAGGGCGGCGCGGAGCGGGCCGCGGCGCTCGCGCTCCAGCGAGGTCATCGGTTGGGCGTCCGGCCCAGTGCGGACCCGGCGGAGCGGTTCCAGGTCGGGGTAGACGTTGAAGGCGGCCCCGTAATAGCTCACCCAGTCGCGCACCGCGACGCCGAGGTGCGCCACCGGCCGGGCGCCAACGTACACGGCCGCCCCATCCGGCCCGGATGTCGCCGGCACGCTGAAGTCGGCCAGCACGTCGATGATGACCTGGCGCAGGCGGTCGAGGTAGGCTTGCAGGCCCAGCCCGAGCCGGTCGAGCGGCAAGATGGGATAGATCGCCATCTGTCCCGGCAGGTGCAGCAGACAGCCGCCGCCGCGGTTGACCCAGCGGACCCCCCAGCGGAGCGAGCGCAGCTCCTCAGGCTCGTACAGGATGTGCGCCCTGCTTCCCTGCCGGCCGACAGTGATGGCCGGCGGGTGCTCGCACAGGATCAGGGCCGCCCGTTCGCGCTCGCCGGCGACGTGGTAGACGAGGTGACGCTGCAGGGCGAGCGCGGCCTCGAACTCCACCGTCCCCAGCAGGTAAGCCTGCAGGGCGGCGCCGGCGGCGGATTCCGGAGTTGGTGGAGCGAAGGCGCTCATCACACGTCCCAAACGAGAAGGGCTCACGAAAGGGTGTCCCGTGAGCCCGCATCACCCGATCCCATCAATCCGAGCGTGTTTACTCTACCACCGGACGCCGCGCTCCGACAAGAAGAAATCAAAGGGAAGCCGCTTGCGGCTTGGCGTTCGCTTCACAAGGGTAGAGCGAACGCCAAGCCGCAAGCGGCTCACGTCGTCACCAGTTCCCGCGCCGGCTGGGGTGTCGGGAGGTGGGCGGCGAACTGCACCAGGGGCACCAGCAGCGTCCGGGCTTCCTGCAGCGTCGTGACGACGCCGTCGGCGCCGGCCTGGCGCAGCCCCTCGCGCAGCTTGTCGAGATTGTCTTCCTGCCCCCAGCGGATGACGAATATCTTCACGTCGGGGCAGTGCGCTCGCAGGCGCTTGCACAGGTGGCGGACCTGGGCCAGTCCGCCCGGCGGCAGCGCCCCGATGACGACGAACGCCGGTCGCTCCTCGCAGGCGCGGTGAAGCACCTCCGCGGCCAGCGACTTCGACGAGAACACCTCCAGCCGGCAGCCGGACGGCCCCAGCAACTGTCCGAGCATGTGCAGGCACAGCTCGTCCCCTTCGTCGTGTCCCGGGAAAGCCAGCGCCGGCACCGGCGGCCGCCGCGGCGGCTCTTCGCCGACCGGCACCGAGGCGATCTTGCTTATCTGCTGCTGGCGAAAGATGAGGTCGTCGAGCACGTCGCGCGTCGCCTGGGAGATCGCTTGCCGCTCCTCGGGCTCCAGCTCATCGCGTTCGGAGTCGCGGCGGGCCATCGCCAGCGCCGGCAGCAAGACCTCGTCGAAGACCGACTCCCAGGGGTGGTCGCGCAGGTACTCCTCGACCATCTCGGCGGCCTCGTCCTCGTCGTGCGCTAACAGGCGCTGGTAGTAGCGCAGCGGGAGGGCGAGGACCGGCTCGTCGCGGAGGAGAATCCCAAAGAACTCGAGCGGGGGGACGTACTTGCTGAGGACGGCGAGGCAGACGGTGATCGGCACGGAGAGGACCAGGCCGACGGGCCCCCAGAGCCAGGCCCAGAAGGCGGCCGACACGAGCAGGGCCACTTCCGAGACACCCATCGACCGGCCGTAGAGGATCGGCTCGACCACGTTGCTGACGAACAACTCCAGCACCAGGATGAGGCCGAGGACCAGCAGCGGCTGCAGCCAGTCCGGCGACGTGGCGGCGCTGAGGAGGATCGGGAAGGCCGCCCCGATCCAGGCGCCGACGTAGGGGATGAAGCGGAGCGACGCGGCCAGAAAGCCCCAGAGCAGGGCGAACGGCACGCCGATGAAGAACAGGCCGAACGACAGCACGGTGCCGTAGGCGGCGTTGACGAGGACGAGCATGAGCAGGTAGCGACTGATGCGCTCGGCGGCCTCGTCGAGGGCGCGCGTGGTGGCGGTCAGGTGGCCGTGGCCGAACAGCCGGATGAGCCGGTCGCGCAGGTCCTCGCGCTTGGCGAGCATGAAGATGGCCAGCACGATGACGAGCGCCGCGGTGGCCAGCGTCTCGGCCGCCGACCCCGCAATGCCGGTCAGCCAGTGCAGGTCGGGGCCCATCGGCCAGGCTGTGGCCGGCTGCTCGGCTGTTACCCCCGAGGTCTGCGCCGCCCGGTTGACGTCGTGGAAGCTCTCCGTCACTTCCTTGACCATGCCCAGCAGCTTGTTGAGGGTGCCACTGCTGCTTTCGCGGAGGGTCGTGATCTTACCCTTGATGTTCTCGGTGTGCTGCGGCAGTTGCTCGGCGAGCTGCCCCATCTGGAGGGTGAGGACGTAGCCCAGCCCGCCCAGCACGGCGAACACCAGCAGGGTGACGACCAGCACAGCCGGCAGGCGGCGGAAGTGGCGCCGCTCCAACCAGGCGACGGCGGGCGTCAGGATGAAGGCGAAGAGGGCCGCCAGCGCCAGAGGCAGCAGCACCGACCGGCCCCAGTAAAGGGACGCGACGACCATCAGCAGCGTCGCCAGGCTGTAGAACGCCCGCTGCAGGTTGGCGTTCGGGTTGGTGGTAGGCAAGAGTCGTATCCCCTCGAAGAAGAAGCCCGCGGTGGGCCATGTTTAGCCGCGACCCGAAGGGGAGCGCGTCCGACGCGCTCCCCTTCGGGTCGCGGCTAAACAATTACACGGGCGGCCGGCGCACACCGCCGAAGACGAGCGACACGACGAACAGGATCAGGAAGATCACGAAGAACCACCAGGCGATGGTGGATGACACGGCCTCGGTCCGGAACAAGCCGAGTGCCCCGGCGACCAGGACGATGATCAGGAGGACAATGGCCAGGCGTAACATCGGAAGACTCCTCGCATGTGGACCCGATACGGGGACGGTCACAACCCCGTCTGACCCGCGGACGCAAGTGTCTTGCCCCCCGCTTGGTGTCCCAGGTGCGGGCGGCTGCTACGGGAGGTGGAGAGCATATGATGTGCCAATGCCTCAGCCCGCCTCCCCCTGGTTCGCCTGTCGCGAAGGCGAAGGCGTTGCTAAACTGATCGAGGATGGGAGATCAAGGAAGCGGGAAGAGTGACCGAGGCTCGCGCGGCCGTTGGCGGGCTTCAGCCATGCTTCCGCCGGGGCCGGAAGGCTTTTCTCATGCACTCATTGCCTGTCGTCGAGGCCGCCAGTCAGCCGACGCGCCGCCTGCCCTCCTGGTTGCGACGCATGCTGCCACGCGGGAATGAGAATTTCTTTACCCAGGACTTGCTGCGCGAGCTGCGGCTGGAGACGGTCTGCGAGAACGCCCGCTGCCCGAACCGGCCGGAGTGCTACGCCCGCCGCACCGCGACCTTCATGATCCTCGGCAACGTCTGCACGCGGCCGTGCGGCTTCTGCTCGGTCCACAAGGGCACGCCCGACGAATTGGAAGGGGACGAGCCGGAGCGCGTGGCCGAGGCGGCGTACCGGCTGGGGCTGAAGCACGTTGTCATCACGTCGGTGACGCGCGACGACCTGCCCGACGGCGGAGCCGATCACTTCGCCCGCTGCGTCACGGCCGTGCGCGCCCGGACGGGGGCGGCGGTGGAGGTGCTGACACCGGACTTCCTCGGCGACCTGGCGGCCATCGACCGCGTGCTGGAGGCCCGGCCGGAGGTCTACAACCACAACATGGAAACCGTGCCGCGGCTGTACAAGAAGGCGCGCGGCCGGGCCGACTACCGGCGCAGCCTCGACCTGCTGGCCCACGTCAAGCAACGCTCGCCGCTAACCGTTAGCAAGAGTGGGCTGATGCTCGGCTTGGGGGAGACGACCGACGAGTTGTTCGAGGTCCTCGCCGACCTGCGGGCGGTGGCTTGCGACACACTGACACTCGGGCAGTACCTGGCGCCGACGCTCAAGCACATCCCGGTGGCGCGCTTCGTGCCGCCCGACGAGTTCGACCAGCTGGCGGAACTGGCGCGAACGCTGGGCTTCCGTAAGGTGACGGCCGGTCCCTTCGTCCGCAGCAGTTACCACGCGGACGAGATGGTCGGGTAGCGTTGCCTTGCGTTACGTTCCCGGCCGGAGTGTCGGGCCGACTTGCCCAAGGATCCGGCGAGTGCTGCGATCTACGGCGAGTTGATCCTCGAGAAGAAGTAGGCGGCGGCAGCAGTCCGCGAAGACGGCCGCGGTCGCTTCGGGGTGGCCGCGTTGCCGTGCTGCCTCCCGCAGTTGATCGAGCAACCGCGGCGGAGTCGGCGGTCGCGGGGACGTGGCCGCTGCGGGTTGGGGGATGCGGTCGCCGCTCAGGGGTGTCCTCCCGGGCGAGAATCTGATTGGCCGATTAGTTAACTGATGTACAGTGAAGCGACCGCCGGGTCAACAGAGAAAAACGCACGAACATCGCGACGGTGCTTGACAGAGGGCGCCAGCGGTGTTCTAAACGCAGGGGCGGCCGTGCTGGCGTTGGCGGACCAGGGCGGTGTTCGCTGTCGTGGCCTGTGTTATGCTGACCGGCGCGGTGTTATGCTGACCGGCGCGGTGTTATGCTGACCGGCGCGGTGTTATGCTGACCGGCCGGTCAGGCTAATCAGCTGGTTCGGCGGCTTTTTCAGGACAGGATGGCAGCCAATGTCGGATGAGCCAGCCCCTCCCCGCAGAATGGCCCCCAACCTGACGAGATTAGCCTTTTTCTATCTCGTACCGACCTCCTTGTCATTGCTCGTTGTCGCCGCTGTTTACGCTTTTTATTCCGCGGAGCTGTGGATCGGCCTCATTCTTTTCGCGTCAGCTTACTTCGGGTTGAGCCTGAGCCACTGGGTTGTCAAGTTGGCGGGCCAACTGGGAACGGCTTATAGCGGTCGTACCGGACTCGTCAGCCAAGAAGCGGGGGTGTGCATGAAGGCCCTCACAAGGCTTGTCCTCATCCTAATTATCCCAGCGGTGACACTGCTGTTCTATCACGGAGTGCCCTGGTATTTGGCGTTTCCCCTCGGCTTGGTCGCCGGTTTCGTGGTAGCAGCCGGGGTTGGAATGGGCTTCGCCTATATTTCTTGGGATGAGCGTGAGAGGGCTGCCGAAGATTAGGGACGGCGCGGTGGGTAGCTTCGCTAACAATCCGCGCCTATCCGCGCTTGGAATCAAGAATGAAACTCTGGACCTTCCATCCGGTGGCCTTCAATATTCTGAGCGCAGAGCGTATCGACTACACGCTCGGCCAATTCTGGAACATGGCCGACGAATACAAGAGACGGCGGTATCGCGCAATGTTGCCGTTGTTGCATAAACGCGTTCAAAGCGATCAAATACTATGGTGCGACACGGTGAGCGACGCCAAACACCATGCGAAGGAGATTGACGAAATCGGTTGGGAGCTCGCGGTACCCGATTCTCAAATTGCGGCATTCTATCACGTATGGGAATGGGAGTTTATCCTGTGGGAATTAGGGGGCGAATGGGATAAGTTGTTCCTGAAATCGACACCTTCAAACGGCGAATACGAAATCGGTGCATCGGTCCGATATCCGCTCGAATCGCAATGGGTCAAGTGTCTCGGCAAGCCTTTGCCCGGCATGGCCCCATATGATATACGTGCCAGCATGGAAAACTGGAAATACATGCGATGCCGAGCAGAATAGAATAGGACCGCTTGGCATGGGTAGTTTGCGAATGCGCCGCCGAACCAGCCGCTGCACCTGACCCCGGCGGCATTATGGTTTTTCAGGGTTCATCGTCTCACCTGCCGCCGCGGCAGGTGAACGGTGTCGTTCGGCGGCGTGAACCTGTGGCTTCCCGGCGTGTCCAATAGACTGGCTCCTTTCGTGCATCAGACGGGGGTTGGCCCCCTTGCAGCGCAGATCGACGGGGTGTTCGCATGGCTATGCTCGACCGATTTCGGACCGTGCTTGTAAACCCAACCGAAGAGGAGGAATTGGCGCGGGAGCCTCTCCTGAAGTTCTCGTTCTATCTGAGTTCCCGTGTGATCCAGTTGCTTGACCTCGGGGAGGAGATCAAGGGCAAACTCGATGCTGGTTTGTCAGCCGACCGCTTCGACGGTCGGGTGCTCGGGAACGCGGGCGTGCTGGCGTGGCTGTGGGTACTGGGTGCGTATGAATTGGTTCGCACGATGTGCCAGCCGCAAAATGCGTTCAGCCCGCCCATCCTTGCGAAGCTCCTTGCTCTCAAGCGAAGGCTCGAGTTGGTCCGGATGCCAGATGCCAAGATGGAGCCAAAGGGCCGAAATCACCCGGCGAACTCGAACAGAGCGCCGCCGTTCTGGGACCTGGAGAATCAAGACGTGATTCTCGGCGATTTCGAGAACGGGTCGGACCGGTTCCGCCCGCTGCTTGAGGAGTTCGATGAGGTGATGTCGGCCATGACTCCAGCGGATGTGCTGTTGCATCACCACGAGACGTACAAAAGGCCCGCCGAACCCGCCGCTGCAGCCGACGGCGGGGGCAGGTGGGCTTTCCCAAGTTCGCAGGTCCCGCAGCCCCGCCGCTGCTGAGCGGGGTCGGTCGGGTGCGACACGCGAAACCCGCGAAACCCGTGACACTCTTGATAAATCCTTGTGTCTCATGGACTTGTGGATCTATTCACGATTCGCGGAGTTCGATGGTCCTGTCAGTTGCTCATGTCACTCGGCCGGCCATGTCGGCAACGATTGCGATCACCCGTTCCCAATCGATCTCCTGAAAATCCTGTTCCCGAAGGACTGGTCGCAATTCGGGTTCGACCTGCCGCCGAAGCAGCGCCACGCGTTCCTCGGAAACGTCTCCCGGTGCGTTGCCGGGCACGGCCAATTTCATCCGAACCAGCTCGACCGGCTCGGCCCCATCCCTCGCCGACCTGTTCGGCTTCGCCCGACGCACCGTATCCGAATTGTTTGCCGCCTGTGGGGTGGCGCCGCCGGCGGTTGATGTCCCCGCTCTGCGCGACGCCGCTGAGCGGGTCCGGTTGGTCGATCAGGGTTACGAGCCGTTCGTCCGGCCGCACTGGTCCAACCGCAGCCGCGAGCATTTCACGCGGCACGGCATCACCGGCGGCGGCACCTACGCCGACGTGCCGCTGGCCCTGGTCCTCGATTGAGCGATACCGCTGTTGACCGACACCGCTTGCTCTTCAACTCGACCCCGGTGTAAAGTACAGAGCCAGGGTGACGGGCCGCCTCACACAGGGGTTCCTTCCCATGCGGCTCGTCGGCGCTGACATCAGGAGGCGTGCCGCTCATGAAGAAGAAAAAGTCTCGGGATCCGGGAAAGGATTACGCCTGGTTCATGCGCCAGCCGGGGAATATTGCCCGTTACGCGGGGCAGGTCGTTCTGCTCCGCCATCACACGGTCCTCGGCAGTGGTGCTGACCACAGGCAAGCCTTTGAGGACGCCCGCCGGAGGGCGGAGGCGGAGAACCGAGAACTCCCACAAGACGATCTTATCTACTTCCCTGTCGCCGAGCCGGGCTTGTTCGACCGGGATACCTTTGGCGCGATCCCCCGTGTGGTAGAGGAGACTTGACGCCGCACGAACGGCCATCCAGTACACCACGGCCCCCATCACTGGGCACCGCCAACTGGCCCCGGCCTGCATCTGCGGCCGCCTGGTGCTGCTTTGATTTCCGCCCCTACCATCCGCACCAATTGCCGAATTGCTCCTTGCTGGCATGGAGAAATGCGGTCCGGCTGGGAGACGGCCATTGAAACTCTCATCGGCGACCTCGGGGGCCTGACTGTCTCCAGCTCGCTCACAGCTCAGGGCTCGGATCCTCTCGTATCGACACGGGCCACTGAGGCCCAAGCTGGTCCTTGGCGATTCGTTTCACGGCCCCCGCGAGCCTCCCGGAGGAAATGCATGAAATGAAGCATTTCCGGCGGCGCAACTGGCTGCGGGACAAGCACATCGGGAAACGCGCTTCGTTTCACGAGGGGATGAAATGAAAGCGCCGCTCCACAGGGGCTCAGAATTGGAAGTAGATAAACCCCTGCCCGGCTTCGGGCGCCAGCGCCAGGGCCAGCGTCAGGATAGCGGCATAGCCGAAGCCCAGCGCCGGGGCCGGCAGCCGCCGCCACACTTTCTTCCACAGGCCGCGCACCGTGAGCCCGTGGCACAGCGCCACCGCCGCCAGGGTCAACCACAGGCCCTTGTGTGGATGCGGCACTTCCGGCCCCGGCTCCGGCACGACCAGTTTGCCCAGCATCACCCCCGAGGCGTGCAGCGCGTCGTACTCCACGGCCGGCGCCTCTTCCCCCGCGGCCAGCTGCTTGAACCGGGCCAACGTCGCCTCCGCCTCGACCCCGGCGGCCGCGAACAGCACCCAGCCGACACACACGCCCAGGAAAGTCACCGTCCTGCGGAGCGCCGTGCCGGGCGGCGTTCGCAGGACCCAGTCCAGCCGCGGCCGGGCCTCGCAGAACGAGCGGAACGAACGATGCATCACCAGGAAGCCGCCGTGCAGCACGCCCCAGAGGACGTAGACCCAGCTCAGGCCGTGCCAGAGCCCGCCGAGCGTCATCGTAATCATCAGGTTGCGGCAGATCTTCCAACCGCTGCCCCGGCTGCCGCCCAGCGGGATGAACAGGTAGTCGCGCAACCAACTCGACAGCGAAATGTGCCAGCGCCGCCAGAAGTCCGAGAAGTTCGTCGCCAGGTACGGCATGTTAAAGTTCGGCGCCAGCTTGAAGCCGAGCAGGTTGGCCGAGCCCAACGCCATGTCGGTGTAGCCGGAGAAGTCGGCGTAAATCTGCAGGGCGAAGGCGAGGGTCGCTAGCCAGACGGCCCGGGAGCCATAGCCTTCGGGGTCCTCGAACACCGGCCGGGCGTACAGGGCCATGCGGTCGGCGATGGCCAACTTCTTGAGCAGGCCGACGAGGAACTGCGACACGCCGAGCTGCATGCGCGCCCAGTCCCAGCGCTTGCGGCGCGCGACCTGCGGCAAGAAGTCGCGGGCGCGGACGATCGGCCCGGCGATCAGGTGCGGGAAGAACAGGATGAACAGCATGAAGTGGCCGAAGTTGCGCTCGGCCGGCACGCGCCGCCGGTAGACGTCCACGGTGTAGTTGATCGCCTCGAAGGTGTAGAACGAGATGCCGATGGGCAGGATGACGCGCAGCACCGGCAGCGACACCGCGGTGCCGGCGGCGTTCAGGCCCTCTCCCAGGGAGTTCAGGAAGAAATTCGCATATTTGAAATAGCAGAGCAGGCCCAGATTCATGACGAGGCTGCCGACCAGGAGCAGCTTGCGGCGGCGCGGGTCGATCCAGGCGTCCATGCCGCGGGCGATGAAGTAGTCGGCGGCGGTGGTGCCGGTGATGAGGATGGCCAGGCGCCAGTCCCAGCTGGCATAGAAGACGAAGCTCGCCGTCAGGAGGACCCAGACGCGCAACCGCCGCCAGGGGGTCAGCCAGTAGACGACGAAGACCACCCCAAAGAAGATGAGGAATTCGCGGGAGAAGAATTGAATCATGGCATCCGGCCCTGTCCCACGGATCCGTCCCGGCGAAGTGTAGCTAGCGCGGGGATTGGGTCAACCCCGGTTGAGGACCGGCGGACCGTTGTCGGGCAACCGGACGGAGTGGTTGAACCGCTTCGCCTTTCTCGGCCGGGCGACCTTTGGTACACTCGCGTTGGGATTCCGCCAGGGACAGGAGGGCTTGGCCATGACACCCCTGCCGAAGGCCATCATCGCCGTCAGTTACGAGGAATACGCGCGCCAGTACCAGCGCCAATTGCGCCTGGAGAATTACATGGAAAGCGACGATCAGGCCACCCAGCGCGCGATCACCCTTGCCTGCCTGGCCCTGGTGGAAGCTGTTCGCAAGGATTTCCACGTCTTCAACGAGATGCTGATCCAGTACCCGCTCGGGGGACGCAAGAAGCGACCGGGTCAGGTCGTCCCCGACAACATGGTGGTCGTGTCGGAAGAGCCGCTCACGGCCCAGACGAGCTTCAACACGCCGTTGGAGCCGGCCGGCCCGTACTGGGTGATGGAGTACGTCAGCAAGAGCAGCAAGCGCAAGGACTACGAGGAGAATCTCAAGAAGTACGAGCAAGAGCTGAAGGTGCCGTACTACCTGACCTTCTACCCCCAGACGCAGGACCTCACGCTCTACCAGCACACGGGCGAGAAGTACGTCTCGGTCAAGCCGAACGAGCACGGCCGGTACGCGCTGCCGGAGGTAGAGATCGAGGTGGCCCTGCTCGACGGCTGGGTGCGCTACTGGTACCAGGGCAAACTGCTCCTGCTCCCCGCCGAATTGCAGCGCGGGCTGGATGACGCCACCCGCCGCGCCGATCAGGAAAAGACGCGCGCCGACGATCTTCAGGCGGAAGTTACCCGGCTGCGCGCCCTCCTGGGGAAGCGCAGCGACAAGGACGAGCCTTGACCCACCGTCTTTGAACCTGCGCGAACCGAGGCGGCGTCGGCGGGGGGCGCTGCCGACCGTGTACTTCACCCCGGCCCCGCTTGCCTGGCCACGCCGCTCGTGCGAGAAGTCGCAAGCAGATGGTTGCATCCTCCGCCGGGTCGGTTAGAATGGCTGCTGTCCCACCGTCCGTCGCCCCCCTCCTGGAGACCACGCCTTTGAAGCTGCACCCCGCCGCTGCCCCCGCCGACGCCCAGGCCGTCCGTGACCTCGCCGCCACCTACGAGCAGATGACCGAGCAGATCGGCCGCGTCATCGTCGGCCAGCAGGAGGTCGTCGAAGAACTCCTCATGGCCCTTTTCAGCCGCGGCCACTGCCTCCTCGTCGGCGTCCCCGGCCTGGCCAAGACGCTGCTCGTCAGCACCGTCTCCAAGATCCTGCACCTGTCGTTCAAGCGCATCCAGTTCACGCCGGACCTGATGCCCGCCGACATCACCGGCACCGACATCCTCCAGGACGACCCCGAAACGAACCGTCGCAAATTCATCTTCCTTCAGGGACCGATTTTCGCCAACATGGTCCTCGCCGACGAGATCAACCGCACTCCGCCCAAGACGCAGGCGGCCCTCCTCGAAGCGATGCAGGAGCACAACGTCACCGCCGGCGCTCACACCTACCACCTGCCCGAGCCGTTCTTCGTCCTCGCCACGCAGAACCCCATCGAACAGGAAGGGACGTATCCGCTCCCCGAAGCCCAGCTCGACCGCTTCATGTTCAACATCATCGTCGATTACCCGAAGCGCTCCGAGGAGCTGGAGATCATGAAGCGCACGACCGCTCTGGCGCGCCCCGAACTGGAGCCGATGCTCACCGCGGAGCGGATCTTGCAACTCCAGGACGTGGTCCGCCAGGTCGTGGTGGCCGATCACGTCTTCGAGTACGCCTGCGACCTGGTGCGGGCGACGCGGCCGCGGGAGAAGAACGTGCCGAAGTTCGTGCCGGAGCTGATCGCCTGGGGCGCCGGCCCGCGCGCCAGCCAGTACCTCATCCTGGGGGGGAAGGCGCGGGCCATCCTGCACGGCCGGCTGCACGTCACCACCGACGACATCCGCACCGTCGCCTACCCGGTGCTGCGCCACCGCATCGTCACCACGTTCAACGCCGACGCCGAGGGCGTCAAGACCGACGACATCGTCGCCAAGCTCATCAAGACCATCCCGCTGCCGCAGGAAGAGGCGGCGGCGAAGGTGGTGCGGGCGTAATTTCGCCGCTTGCGGCTTCGCCAGAATTGCTAAGCCGCAAGCGGCCGACCGCGCCGGCTAACCGGAGAATACCGATGTCGTCACACATTCAATTCGACCCGACCTCCCTCGCCAAGTACGGCCGCCTGGCCCTGGTCGCGCGCACCCTGGTCGAGGGTTTCCTCACCGGCGCCCACAAGAGCCCCTACAAGGGCTTCAGCGTCGAGTTCGCCGAGCACCGCCAGTATTACCCCGGCGACGAGATCCGCCACATCGACTGGCGCGCTTTCGGCAAGACCGACCGCTACTACATCAAGGAATTCGAGGAGGAGACCAACCTCCGCGCTCACCTTCTCGTCGATGCCTCGGGCAGCATGGCCTACAAGGGCGCCCACCACAGCAAGTTCGAGTACGCCCAGTACGTCGCCGCCTCGCTGGCTTACCTGATGCTGCACCAGCGCGACGCCGTCGGCCTGGTGACACACGACACGAAGGTCCGGCAAATCATCAAGCCCAAGGCCAGCTCCAAGCACCTGCTGCACCTGCTGCGCACCCTGGAGCAAACCGAGCCCGGCGGCGAGACGAGCATGGCTCCCATCTGGCACAGCCTCGCCGGCGAGATCCGGCGCCGCGGCCTGATCGTCATCCTCTCCGACTGCTTCGACCAGTTCGCCGCGCTGATGCGGGCCCTGCAGCACTTCCGCCACGAGCGCCACGAAATCCTCCTTTTCCACGTCCTCGCCCCCGAGGAGATGGAATTTCCCTTCAAGAAGTGGACGCAGTTCCGCAACCTGGAGGTGGCCGGGCACAAGCTGCTCGTCGATCCGCAGCGCCTGCGCAAGGAGTACCTCAAGAACTTTCAAACGTTCTGCAAGGACCTGCGCGACCAGGCGGGCCAGATGCAGATCGACTACCACTTGCTGCGCACCGACGAGCCGGTGGACCGCGCCCTGGGCATTTACCTGACGCGGCGGCAGATGCGCCGTTCCTGATAGTAGGATGACTCACCCATGCCATTCGGCGTCCTCAACCTTGTGATGCTTGCCGGCCTGGCGGGCGTGGCGATCCCGATCATCATCCACCTGCTCAACCGGCGGCGCTACAACGTCGTGGACTGGGGGGCGATGCAGTTCCTGCAGATCAGCGAGGCGACGCGCCGCCGCATCATGGTCGAGGAATTGCTCTTGATGCTGCTGCGCATGGGGCTCATCGCCATCCTCGTCCTGGCGCTGGCCTCGCCGTTCCTCGACAGCCAGGCTTTCGCCCGGATCGCCGGCGGGGGCGACCGCGACGTGGTGCTGATCTTCGACGGCTCGTACAGCATGGGGTTCGTCGATAAAGGGCCGTCGGCCCACGACGCCGCCAAGGAGTGGGCCACCGCCTTCGTCAACGACCTCGCCGCCGGCGATAGCGTGGCCATCCTCCAGGCGAAGCAGCAGGTGGTGCCCATCCTCGGCACGCCGACGCACGACCTGGAGCGGGTCCGCGACAAGATCGCCCACCTCCCGGCGCCGGCCGGCGGCTGCGACTGGCCCGCCGCCGTCGAGGCGGCGCACAAGGTCCTCGCCAAGAACGGCCGGGCGCGGCGCGACGTTATCATCCTCAGCGACAACCAGCGCTTTGGCTGGGCCGACGACAACAGCCTTCTCCGCTGGGAATTGCTCGCCAACAGCCTGCGCGAGGAGTCGGAGGACAAGAGGCCGCAGATCTGGGTAGTGAACCTGGCGCCGGATCGCCCGCCGGTGCCGCCCAACTGGTCGCTGGCCCCGGTGCGGGCCAGCCGGGCGGTGGCCTCCGTCGGGCAGCAGATCACCTTCCGCACCGCCCTGGAAATCCGCGGCCAGGAGGAGTACGGGCCGCCGCACGACCTTCGCGTCGAGGTGGACGGCAACCCCGCGACCACCGACCTCAAGGCGCCGACCTCGGCCAAGCTCGAGAAGGGGCAGGTGCCGCTCTCCTTCCGCCACCGCTTCAACACGGCGGGGACGCACCTGGTCAGCGTCATCGTCGAGCCCGACCCGCCCGCGGCCGAGCGCCCCGCCGGCTATGTCGTCAAGGACCGCCTGCCCGGCGACAACCGCCAGGAGTTCGCCATCGAGGTGTTGCCCGCCCTGCCGGTGCTGCTGATCGACGGCGACGACCGGGCCGACGTGAAGCAGCGCGGCACCGACTTTTTGCGCGACGCCCTTGCCCCGGCGCGCGACCTGACCCCCGCCGTGCTGGTCAAGGTGGTCCGCATCAGCAACTTCGACGCCGACGACCTCAGTGCCCCGGTCGGCAAGGAGCCGCACACCCGGCCGCGCGTCCTGATCCTGTCCAACGTGGCCAGGCTGTCGGGCGCCCAGCAGGAAGCCGTCACCAACTTCCTCACGGGCGGCGGTGGGGTGCTGGTGACGCTCGGCGAGCGCGTCGATGCCAAGCACTACAATGACGACCTGTATCGGAATGGACAGGGCTGGTTGCCGGCGCGGCTGGAAGACGTGGCCGGCGACGAGGCGCACCCCGAAAAGGCCGTCGCCCCACTGGCGTCGAGCCTCTTTCACCCGGCCGTCGATATCTTCCGCGACGTGCCGGTCGGCGGCCTCGGCGAGGTGCGCTTCCCGCGCTGGTGGAAGGTGACGACGCCCGGCCGCAACAGCGGCAGCGTCCCCTTCGCCCTGCTCAACAGCACCGACCCGCTCTTCGTCGAGAAGTCGTTCCGCAACGGCCGCGTCATCCTGGCCGCGGTGCCGCTGGACAGGTCGTGGCGCACCAACCTGACCGAGCTGCCGGCCTTCGTGCCGCTGGCCCACGAATTGGCCTACTATCTCGGTGCCGTGCGCGCGGCCGAGCACAACCTCCAGCCGGGCCAGCCGATCCGCTACCGCCCCGAGAGCGAGGAAGGGCTCGACGCCCTGAAACTGCAAGCGCCGGAGGGCGAGCCCAAGCCGCTGCGCTTCGCCAACGCCGCCGACGGCGCCTCCTACCCGGCCCAACTCCTGCGCCAGCCTAACGGCCCACTCGTCGTCTTCGAGGGGACGCGCGAAACCGGCGTGTATCGGCTGACCGCCGGCGAGCAGGTCATCCCCTACGCGGTGCAGCCCGACCCGCGCGAATCGGACCTGACGCCCGCCAGCGAAGAGGACCGCGAGAAGGTGACCAAGCAGGTGCCGATGACCTACGAAGACGACCGCGCGAAGATGCTGGACACGATGACGGTGGCGACGCAGCGCCATGAAGTGTGGTGGCTGCTGCTGGCCGGCGTCGTCGTGCTCCTGTGCTGCGAAGTCCTCATGACCCGCTGGCTGGTGAAGAATCGGTAAGCGGTCGCCCGCAGCTCAGTCCGGGACGGAGGCTCTTGCCACTGAGGCGCCGCCAGGTGATAATGGCCAATCGGCTGGACAGGGAGGAACCGGCGCGCGACGTCAAGCGAGACCACCCGATGCCTCAGGAGCAAACACAGAGGTCGCGGATGGTAACCACCTTCTGGGTGCTGCTATTCGTACTTATCCTCGTTGCGGCTTTGTCAGCTCTGGCGGCGCTCCTCGGTCGGGATGAGGTAAGGGAGTTTAGCAACACCTGGGGGAACTACGCTAGCGTCCTCGGCCTCTGGTTTGGGCTAATCGCGTTTCTGCTGACAATCTTGACCCTACTGCTGACAGCCCCAGGGTCAACGCAGACTTTGACGGTCGCTCAAACGGGCATTGGGGCAGTAAGCAGCGTAAATCATTACGCCTCTGGACGTTACAGCAAGGCCTGGCGGTTTTCATCATCTATAGCCATCCG
>Ga0116219_10000872_pt1 | contig 29982 bp, 28 predicted proteins | sample Sb_taG_4_FD_91019 | JGI IMG/M metagenome (GOLD analysis project Ga0116219, IMG submission 91019) | Peat soil microbial communities from Weissenstadt, Germany - Sb_50d_6_BS metaG | ecosystem: Environmental > Terrestrial > Soil > Wetlands > Peat | place: Germany: Weissenstadt | collected 2010-09-21 | reverse complement strand
GTCCCCTTGGGTCGCTGCGGGCTCAATCGGCTAAAGAGTATACTAAAAGCAGGCCAGACTGCCCACCAGGCGACCCCGTACGTGCCAGCCTCGAAGGGGGCGGGACTCAGTCCGCCGGGGGTGCCGGGACGCTCGGGAAGAGCTCCTGGAAGGCGCCGATCCGGATGCGTCGGCTGACCGCGGCGTCCACGCCGTCGAAGAGCTCGTGCAACGTCTTCTGGGTGTGGCCGAACGTGCCCTCGAAGTGCGGGTAGTCGCTGCCCCACATCACGTTCTGCCAACCCATGGCCGAGTTGGCGGCCACGGCGGAGATGTCGTGCTGGAACGACGCGTAGACCTGGTCGTAGAGGAAGCGGCTCGGGAGCTTGGAGAGCGTCGGCCGCACTGCCGCACCGTGCTGGCGGTACCCCTCGTCCATGCGGTCCGCGATGAAGGGGCCCCATGTCGCTCCGCCCTCGGACACGAGGACCTTGAGCTCGGGATGGCGGTCGAGGGCGCCACAGGCAATGAGCTGGGTGACGGCCCGCTGGCCGCCGTAGGTGGTCTCGACGTAGTTGAGGACCGCACCACCGCGGCCGCGGTAGTAGACACCCGTCCGCTCGGTGGGGTCGTGCGGCTCCGTGCCGATGTGGAAACCGATGACCATGCCGGTCTCGGCAAAGGCGTCCCACAGCGGGTCCCACTCCTCGTCGTTCCACCCCGGCCGGCCGATCGGCGGACGGGTGGGCAGGAAGCCGCACAGAAAGCCGCCCTCGTGGGCCCGCTTCACCTCCGCCACGGCATCGTCGATGTCGATGAGCGGGATGGAGGCCACGCACACGAAGCGGGGCGAGTGGTGCTGGAAGTCGAGCGCCCAGTCGTTCAGGGCACGGCAGCCCTCCTTGACCACACGCGGGGTGCGGACGTTGAACGTCCAGATGCCGAGGGAGGGGTACATGACCTCGCCCCAGACGCCCTCGTCGTCCAGGTCCTTGATGCGCGCCACGGGGTCGTTGCCCCCGATGACCCGGTTGATGAAGTCCTCCTCCTTGGAACCGGTGGGGCGGGCGTTGATGCCCAAGCCTTTCTTCGGCTTGTCCCCCTTCGGCAGGTCCCGCCTGAACTCCTGGCCGTCGATGTGGATGGTCTCGAAGTCGCCGCTCGGGTCCTTGACGCTTCGGGGCAGGCGCTCCCTGATGTCGTCCGGCAGCGACGCGAACAGATCCGGGGGCTCCATCAGGTGCGAGTCACCCGAGTTCGCCCACAGCTTCTTCTCCGTCAGATCGCTCATGCGCCCTCCCTGATCCCGCGCGCCCACAACCCCGCGCTCAATATGCAAATGATGTTCTCATATGGGCATGCTGTCAAGCACGGCCGAGAGGAGCCGGTGAGGTGACCGGTTCAGCGCATGAGGGCGCCGAGCGCCTCGAGGTGCCGGCGCATGCGGTGCCGGGCCATCTCGCGGTCGCCGGACTCGACCGCACGGGCAATGCCCTCGTGGGTCCTGAGCACCTCGGCCCTGATTTGGCCGCGGGCTTTGGGCGCGAGTCGCTCGATCTGGTGCAGACGGCTGAGCCGGATGAGGACCAGCGCCACCAATTGGAGCACCCGATTCTGGGCGGCCGCCGCGACGGCAGCATGCAGGTCGTGGACGACTTCTGCCTGCTCGGCATCGGTGCCGTGCTCCTCCCGAAGAAGCGCCTCGTGGAGCCCAGCAACGCCCTCGTCGTCAATGCGCTCTGCCGCCAGGTCCGTGATGGCGACCTCGACGCCGGTCCGGAGCTCCGCAAGCTCCGTCAGCTTCATGCCGCGCCGGGCCAGGTAGATCGCGGCCACCTCGGTGACCGCATTGGCGCTGGGCGCCATGACGAAGAGGCCTCCGCCCGGCCCCCGCCGCATACGGGCGATCTGATGGTGCTCGAGCAGCCGCACCGCCTCGCGCAACAGGGCGCGGCTGACACCCTCACGCTCGATGAGCTCGGGCTCGGTCCCCACCAGCTCTCCCGGCTGCAGCCCCTCGGTCACGATGGTCTGGGTGATGTTGCGGGCGACCACCTCCGCTCCCTTGCCCTGGCCCGCTTGCGCCAGAACCACCGAATCGGGCAGCAGCTGGCGGGTCGAGCGGCGGCGGCGGAAGAAGTCGGCTTCCGCCTGCAGGTGCTTGCGCATGCGGGTACGGGCGAGCCCGCCGTCCCCCGCCATGAGCGCCTCGGCGATCATGGCGTGCGCGTGCCTGGTCTCCTTTGCGATCGCGCTGCCCAGGCGTTGCCAGTCCGGCGAGTAGAGCTGCGCCACCCGGTTGAAGACGTCGACGAAGAGCTCGAGTCCAGCGTTGCGGCTGATCGCAGCCACCAGCGCGTGGAGCTCGCGTGGGTCACCACCCTGGAGGTCGACCGGTTCGTTCCCGACGAAGCGCCGGAGTTCGGCCAGGTCGTTCTCATCGGTCCTCTCGGACGCCAGCTGGCAGGCGATCTCCTCGAGGATGATGCGCGCTTCGAAGATCTCGTCGAGAGTTGCGTCGACCCGGTGCAGGTAAAGCACCACTGCATCGATGACCGCGCCCACGGTCGGCTCGGTGATGACCAGGCCGCCACCGGGACCGCGGCGGGTGCGGGCGACCTGCTGGTGCTCCACCAGGCGCACTGCCTCGCGGAACACGGCCCGGCTGACCTGGTAGCGCTCGAGGAGATCGGTCTCCGACCCGAGAACCTCGCCGACCGGCCAGCCGAGCGCCATCACGTCTTCGATGATGAGATCCGCCACCTTGGCCGCCCGCTTGGCGTTCGAGTCCGCGCTCGGACGCGCCATGTCGCGGGTCGCTGTCGGGCTCGCCATTGACCAATCCTACCTGGTCCGGGTCAGCCGCAAACGCTCTTGACCTGCGTATTCGGCAAAAGAGTGGTCCGAAATGGTGTGCGGTGTCGAGGAACGGGCATACAATGAAAACATGATTTGCGAAGCGGCGGGCCTGGCGTGCCGTCCCTGACGTCGCCCCCTTCGGACCCCGCCGTCGCGCCCCCTGTGCGGCGGCCGGGCTCGATCCGACGCACGTCCACCGTGTTGATGTTCTGGCCGGACGGACTGGGCACCGATCTCCACCTCAAGGGGAGGGCCCGAGACCTGCTCACCCCCGGGAGCGGTGATCCCGTGGTGGTGAGCCACTCGGACCTTCATGCGGTGACCGGGCGCGAGCGTGACATCCGGCGCATCGAGGCCGACCCGGAACCGGCGGATCTGAAGCGGCTCGTGGGCTCCCGGGCCGGCGCGAACCTCCGCTCCGCCATCGCACAGGAGCTCCCGGACGAAGTTGCGCACGGGACACCGCTCTACCTGCTTCTCGACGACCTCGCCGGCTCGACCCTGATCTCCGGCTTCGCCTTCCTCCGCTGGGCCGACCACGTACCGATCATCAAGAAACGGGTCGCCAACGCCCCCCGCCGCATCATGCGCGACATCTGCTCGGGCTTCCGCGACGGCGCCAGCTCGCTGCTCAGCGACGGCTCCATCTCGGGCCTGCGCCAGAACACGGCCCGTCCCGGCCCGCTGGCTGATCCCGCCGACACCCTGGGCTGGCACGAGCTCGACGACCCTCCCCAGATCGCCATGCGACGGGCGCGCCGGATCGACGTGTGGGGCGAGGACGGGGTGCTCGGGATTGACGCCATGTTCCGCGACAGCTGCTGGGACCCCGACGGCGCCGAAGTTGTGGTGCACGAATACCAGATCACGGGCCGGGCCAACCGTGCGACGGGGACACTCCTGTCCGTCGACGCCCTGCCGCGGGTGCTGCCCTACGTGGAGTGCCCGGGGGCGGCGCCCAACGCGTCGTGGATGGCCGGGACGGATCTGCGGGCGATGCGCACCGAGGTGCTGCAGCGGCTGCGAGCCACCGACTGCTGCACCCATCTGAACGACGGCTTGCGCTCCCTGGCCGAGGTGCCCGTGCTCGCCGCATCACTTCCGGATTGATCGACTGAAGGAGAAGTCCGATGGAGGCATTACCGCAATGACAGAGACGCTCAAGGACAAGACAGCCATCGTCGGCATCGGGGCCACGCCCTACTACCGGCGCGGCGAGTCGCTGCCCCAGACCGAGCTCGAGCTCGCCTGCAAGGCGATCCTCGGCGCGCTTGACGACGCCGGCCTCACGATCAAGGACCTCGACGGGTTCACCATCTACTCGAGCTCGTGCGACCCCGCCCAGGTGGCGTCGGTCCTCGGCGTCCCGGAAGTGCGCTTCGCCGCCTCACTCACGTCCGGCGGCGGGGGCTCGGCCGGGTCCCTCGGATTGGCTGCGTCGGCGATCGTCTCGGGACAGGCCGAGGTGTGCGTGACCCTGATGACGCTGCAGCAGGCGAAGCGCCGGCTGGGCGGCAGCGCCGTCGGCGGCGGAGGGCCCGGGCTCGGAGGCGGGGGCAGTCCCTACGGGGGCGGCGGCGTGCCCAACTACGCGGCCTTCATCAGCGGCGCGGGGATGATGGCGCCCGGGCACAGCTTCGCCCTCCTGACCAGACGGCACATGGAGCTCTACGGCACGAAGCGGGAGCACCTGGCGGAGGTGTGCATCTCGCAGCGCGAGAACGCCATCCGGCGCCCGACGGCCATCCGAAAGGACCCCCTCACGCTCGACGAGTACTTCAACGCGCGGATGATCAGCGACCCACTGTGCCTCTTCGACTACACGATGGAGACCGACGGCGCGGTCGCCGCGGTCGTGACATCGGCCGAGCGGGCCAAGGACCTGCGCCAGAAGCCGGTGTACATCGGCGGCACCGCGCACGGCGGTGCGGGACGTTGGGGCTCGGCGATCTTCACGTACTTCCAGATGCCCGACGAGTACTTCGCCTCCTCAGGGAACCGGCCAGTGGCCAAGCGCATGTACGAGATGGCAGGCATGGGCCCCGAGGACGTGGACGTCGCGCTGTTCTACGACCACTTCTCCCCCATGGTGATCATGCAGCTCGAGGACTACGGGTTCTGCCCCATCGGTGAGGGCGGGCCGTTCGTGGCCGACGGCAACATCCGCTGGAAGGGTGGCTCCATCCCGGTCAACACGCACGGCGGGCACCTCTCGGAGGCCTACATCATCGGCATGACCCACATCCGCGAGGCGGTCGAGCAGCTCCGGGGTGTCGCGGTCAACCAGGTCGACGACGCCGAGGTGGCCGTCGTGACCGGCGGGCCGTCCGGGCTGCCCGTCAGCGGCACGCTGCTGCACAACTGATCACGGCGACAAACGAGCACGAGGAAAGAGGAAAAGAGAACGATGACCGACTTGAAGCAGGGGACGTTCCCCTCCATGATGCAGGACCCCTTCGCCGACGACCTGACACAGCCCTTCTGGGACGCCGCCGCCGAGGGGCGGCTGACCGCACCCAAGTGCACCAAGTGCGGGACCTTCGTGCTCCCGCCGCAGCCGTTCTGCTTCGAGTGCCAGAGCCAGGCCTTCGAGTGGGTCGATCTGCCCGGCACCGGGACCATCTACACCTACACCGTGGTCCGCCACCCCCTGGCCCCGCAGCTGGCCGAGGTGGTGCCCTACGTGTCGGGCGTGGTGGAGCTGGACGGGACCCAGGGCGCAGGGGCACGGCTGCTGCTCAACATCACCGACGCCGACCCCGAGACGGTCAAGATCGGCGACAAGGTGCAGATCTGGTTCGACCAGGTCAGCGACACCTTCCCGCTTCCGCGGGCCCGGATGGCCTGAGGCCGGCATGGGAGGCCCCAAGGCAGCGTCGGCGAACCGGGCCGGGCGACCCCGTCGCTTCGAGTCCGAGGACGAGCTGCGCATCCTGCTCGACGCGGCGCTCGTCGTCATGGCGCGCAACGGGTACGCCGACGCCGCGGTGGCGGACATCTTGCGCGAGGCCGACCTGTCGACGCGCTCGTTCTACCGGCACTTCGAGTCGAAGGACCAGCTGCTCTGCGCTCTCTTCCGTCGTGAGGCGGAGGCGGCAGCGGCGCGACTCAACGCCAAGGTGGGCGCCGCCGGCGACCCGCGGGCCGCGCTCGACGCCTGGATCGACGAGATCCTGAGCTTCGGCCAGCACCGCGTCAAGGCGGCCCGCGTGATGGTCCTCGGCTCGCCTGGCGCCATGAAGGCCGCGGGCTACGCCGAGGAGATGCGCCACGCTTCGCAGCTGCTGATGGCGCCGCTCGAGTCGCTGCTGGCCGCGGGTGCGGCGGACGGCTCGTTCCCGCTCACCGACCCCGCCGCCGATGCGCCGCTCGTCGAGTCGGTGGTGTGGGCGGCCGCCGGCCTCAACCCCACGCGCCACAAGCTGGCGACGAGGGCGGAGGCGTCACGCCACGTGCGCTCGTTCTGCGAACGCGCCCTGGGGGTGGCGACGGAGGAGTGAGCCCGGGCTGGGCGAAGGGATCAGCCCGAGGCCCGGTCGGCGAGCGACCAGAGGGCGGGCTCGCCGTCCTCGACCACGACGGTGCCGTCGATCTCGAGCACCCGGAGGTGGGACACGGTCTCGCCCACCGCGGCACGGCGCATGAAGCCGGCGATGTCGTCCCAGGGCCTCGACCACTTCATGTGGGCCGCGATGTCCCAGGCGCTGTGGGGGCCCTCGCACAGGATTGCCACCACCTCGGCGAAGCGGTCGCGGTGGTGCTGGCGCAGCTCCTCGAGCCGCGTATGAAGGTCGTCAAACCGGTACTCGTGGGCCGGCAGGACCTCGCCGACGCGGTAGGGCTCGAGCTTGTCGAGCGACAGCAGGTAGTCGCCCAGCGGGTTCGCCCCGGCCTGGGGGTGGAACGGGATGTTCGGGGTAATGCGCGGCAGCACGTGGTCGCCCGAGAGCATGAGCTCCTGGCGTGACTCGTAGAAGCAGAGGTGGCCCGGCGAGTGCCCCGGCGTCCAGATGGCCTGGAGGTCCCAACCGGGCACCTCGGGGCGCGCCCCGTCCTCGAGGAGCACGTCGGGGACGACGGCGTCGACCAGCGGGCGGACCGGCATGGCCGCGTTGCGCAGCGGCTCGAGCTCCTCGGCGGGCGCCCCCATGCGGCGCAGCGCGGCGGCCACCCGGTCGAGCAGGTCGTCGGGCTCGTCGTAGCGGTCGTGGATGAGATCGGCGTCGGCCGGGTGCAGGGAGATCCACGCCCCCGAGGCCTCGCGGATCCGGCCGGCCAGGCCGTAGTGGTCGGGGTGGATGTGGGTCACCATGACGCCCTGGACGTCGCCGATGTCGCAACCGGCCTCGGCCATGCCGTTCTGAAGCGCGCCGAAGGCGTCGTCGGTGTTCCACCCGGCGTCAATCAGGTACGGCCCGCGGTCGGTCTCGAAGAGGTAGACGAGGACGTAGCGCAGCGAGTTGTTGGGCAGGGGCACCGGGATGCTCCACAGCCCGGGCCGGACCTTTTCGACGCCGGGGAACGGGTCGTTGGCCGCCGCCGCGCCGCGGGCCCGCTGCGCATGCGGCGGGTGCGCGTGGGTGTGCTTCGACGTCGAGGTCACGACTGGCCCCGCGGCTCCCGGGGGAGCCCCAGGCCACGCTCGGCGATCAGGTTGCGCATGATCTCGTTCGATCCTCCTGCAATGGTCCAGGCCCGAGCGTAAAGGAAGGCGTCCTGCCAGCGCCCATCCTCGAACGTGAGCTCGTCGCCCTCGACCGCCATGGACCGGGCGCCCTGCAACGCGAGAGCCGCCTCGGCCATGTCCAGATTGAGCTCGCTGAACCAGATCTTGGACAGGGGGGCGTCGGCGGGCGTGATCTGCCCTTTCATCGCCCGGGTGGCCATGCGTTGGCCCAGGTGGCGCTGGATGCGCGACCGGGCGGCGAAGGCGCCGATCTGCTGGCGGACCGCACCGTCGTCGATGGCCGGACGGCCAGCCCGGTTGTGGCGCCGGGCCACGTCGACGAGGCGCTGTACCGGGTCGGTGCCACCGCCACCTCCGCCCACGCCGGAGCGCTCCTCGGCCAGGCTGGCCCCGGCCACGCGCCAGCCCTCGCCCGGCGCGCCGATCATGTTGGCCGCCGACACCCTCACCTCGTCGAAGAACACCTCGTTGAAGTCGGTCGTGCCCGTCATCTCGCGTAGCGGTCGGACGTCCACGCCGGGGCTGCGCATGTCGAGGACGAACGCGGAGATCCCGGCCGGGCCTTCGACCGGTTCGGTACGCGCCAGCAGGTACCCGTAGTCGGACCACTGCGCCCAGGTGCTCCACACCTTCTGGCCCACGACGACGTAGTCGTCGCCGTCCCGGCTGGCCCTCGTCTGTAACGACGTCAGGTCGCTGCCGGCGTCGGGCTCGCTGAAGAGCTGGGTCCAGATGTGGTCGCCCCGGGCCACAGACGGCAGGTAGGTGGCCCGCTGCTCGTCGGTCCCGAAGTGCTTGAGGGCACCGGCGACGAGCGGGTTGCCGAGCACGTGGGGGACGCCGGCCGCACCGAGCTCCTGCTCGAGGATGCGCTGCTCATGAGGGTCGCCGCGCTCGGCGGAGAAACGGTCGAGCACGTAGCCGGCGTCGTAGACCGCTCGGGCGTAGGTGCGCAGGAGCTCCACGTCGGCCGAGCTGTCGGGCACGCGCAGTCCGGTGCGCTGCTTCCACTCGAGCTTCGGCTTATGCTCGGCGATGAAGTCCCGGAGGGTGGCGCGGTACCCGTCGTAAGTGTCGGGAATGGGCGGGACGATCACATCCACGGGCTCACGCTCCCCCGGACTGCGCCATGGCGGCCTCGACCAGGCGGGTGAGGCGCTCACGGTGCCAGGCCCCGTCGCCGTAGAGCACCTGGTTGACCTTGGCCCGGCGCACGAACAGGTGGACATCGTGCTCCCACGTGAAACCGATGCCACCGTGCAGCTGCAGCGCCTCGCCGCTGAGGTGGGCGAGGGCGTCGTCGACATAGGCCCCGGCGGTGGCCACCGCCTCGTCGGCGTCGGGCAGACCGTCACCGAGGGCCAGGGCGGCATAGTGGGCCGCGGCCCGCATGCCCTCGAGCTCGATCAGCAGGTCGGCCAGCCGGTGCTTGATGGCCTGGAAGCTGCCGATGGTCCGCCCGAACTGCACGCGCTTCTTGGCGTAGTCCACGGTCGAGTCGAAGAGGAGGTCGGCGGCGCCGACGGACTCGGCCGCCTGCAGCACGGTGGCCACCGACAGGCACCGCTCCACCACGGACCAGCCGCCTGCGAGCTCGGCCGCGCCGGCAACGGAGACGCAGTCGAAGCGCACCTCGGCGAAGCGGCGGGTGAGGTCGAGGCCGGTGAGCACGCGCTCGGTCACGCCCGTGGACGGGCGGGGCACGAGCAGGTTGACGACGCCGTCGCCGTCCGGCTCTTTCGCCGTGACGAGCAGCAGGGCTGCGTCGCCTGCACCGTGGACGTAGCGGGCCACGCCGTCGAGGCGCCAGCCGTCGCCGGTGCGCGTCGCCCGCACCTCCACGGCGGACTGCTCGGGGGACCCGTCGCCGCTCAGGCACCAGGCGCACGCCACCTCGCCCCGCGCGATCCGCGGCAGGTGCACCTTGGCCTGCAACTCGGTCCCGAACCGGGCGATGGCATCGGCCACCACGTTGCAGGGCACGAAGGGCCCGGGGTTGAGCGCGCGGCCGAGCTCCTCGGCCAGGACGACGAGGTCGACCAGGGGCTGCCCGGTCACGCTGCCGCCCTCGTGCTCGGCCGGGACGAGCATGGCGGTCCACCCGAGCTCCGCCCCCTGGCGCCAGACGCCCGGGTCGAAGAGGTCAGGCTCTTCCATGGAGCGCCGCACGTCGGCGAGCGACTGGTGCTCGGTGAGGAAGCGGCGAGTCGTCGAGCGCAGCAGCTCCTGGTCCTCGCCGAACCCGAAATCCATGGCCTAGCGCTCTCCTCCCGGATCCGGCGCGCTCGGCATCACACGCTGCGCTCGGCGGCGGCCCAGTACTCGTCGCGCAGGATGCGCTTGTAGAGCTTGCCACCATCGGTCCGCGGCAGGTGCTCGCGGAAGTCGACGCTGCGGGGGCACTTGTAGCGGCCGATCCGCTCCTGGCAGTGGGCGATCAACTCCGCGGCCAGCTCGTCGCTGGGGGCGGTGCCGTCGACGAGCTCGACGACGGCCTTGACCTGCTCGCCCCACTCCGGGTCGGGGACCCCGATGACGGCGACGTCGCCGACCGACGGGTGCTCGGACAGGACGCCCTCCACCTCGGCCGGGTAGATGTTGACGCCACCGCTGATGATCATGTCCTTGGCGCGGTCGTTGATGAAGAGATAGCCGTCCTCGTCCATGTACCCGACGTCGCCGAGGGTGAACGCCTTGCCCTTGCTGACCGACGCCGTCAGCTCGGGGTCCCCTTTATAGGCGAACGTAGCTCCCCGGTCGGGCTCCAGGTAGACGTGGCCGATGTCGCCGCGCGGGAGCTCGTTCCCGTCCTCGTCGAGGATCTTGACCTTCATGCCGGCCACGGACCGTCCCACCGTGCCCGGCTTCTCGAGCCAGCGGTAGGGCTTGGCGATCGTGGCTGCGCCCTCCATGCCGCCGTAGGTCTCCCAGATCACGGGGCCCCACCAGTCCATCATCTGCTTCTTGACCTCCAGCGGGCAGGGGGCGGCGGAGTGCACGACCACCTCCAGGCTGGAGAGGTCGTACCTGTCCCTCACCTCCTGGGGCAGGCGCAGCATGCGGACGAACTGCGTCGGCACCATGTACGCGGTCGTGACGCCGTACCGGTCGATGGCCGCCAGCGTCTTCTCGGGGTCGAACTTGCCGAGGATGGCGAGCGCCTGACCGACGTTCAGCGCCCCGTGGTAGAAGCCCTGGCAGCCGCCGTGGTGCATCCCCGCCGAGACGAGGTGCACCCCGGTGAGGGGCTGGAACTGGAACGCGTGGCCGAAGGTCTTCATGGCGTCCGTGGCCGCCGAGGGGTCCATCTTCGGCGTTCTCGGTCGGACGACGGCCTTGGGCTGGCCGGTGGTGCCGGAGGAATAGGTGATGGGCACGCCGAGCCGGCGGTCGGGCGGCTCGGTCTCCGGCTGGCCCGCGACCAGCATCTCGTAGCTCGTGAAGCCCGGGGTGTCGCCACCAACCGAGACCCGGAGCTGAACCGACCCGGTGCCCGACATCTGCTCGACGCGGTCGGCGAAGTCGGTGTGCAGCACGATCGCCGCCGCCTCTGAGTGGTCCACGATGCGCTGGATCTCCGCGCCGGACAGGGCCGGGTTGAGGGCGATGGACTGGTACCCACCCTCGTGGGCGGCCAGTTGCCAGTACAGCATGTCCACGTCGTTCGGCAGGGCGTAGGCAAAGATGTCGCCGGCACCGAGGCCATGCGCCCGCAGAGCGTGGACCAGCTGGTGGGCGCGGCCGGCGAGCTCGCCGAAGGTCAGCGTCACACCCGAGGGGCAGCCGACGACAGCGGGCTGGTCTGGATGTTCGTCGGCGATGTACCAGAAGCCGAGCCGCTGGTCCCACGGGTTCTGCATCGCGAATAGAGTATACCAATAATGCCATCAGCTGACCGAGACCAGGGCGGCCCGCCGGGGGCCGGAGCCCAATTCGACGTGGACTGCTGGGTCTTCGACGTCGACGGCTGCCTGGTCGACTCGCTGACCGGAACGTCACTCCGTCCCGGGGCCAGGGAGCTGCTGGGGCACCTGGGGAGTGGGAGCCGCGTCATCCTGTGGAGCGCGGGCGGGGACGCCTACGCCAGGGACCGGGCGCAGCAGTTCCGCGTGGACGGCCACGTCAGCGGTTACTTCCCCAAGGAGGGGCGGGACGTCGACGGCTGCTACCTCACCGTGCATCTCCCGGTCGACACCCGCCGCGCGGTGTTCGTCGATGACCGGCCCGAGGACCTGGCCCGGGATCTCGAGGTGCTGGCGGTCTCGCCCTACCTCTCCGAGGACCCGTACGACCACGGGCTCCGGGCGGTGGCGGAGCGGGCCGGGCTGTTCCCGTCCCCGAATCGATAGAGGGCACTGTTCTGAGGCCAGGCAATTCGACACCGTCGCCACCGGAGGACATGATCCCAGCAGCGAACCTTTTCGCCATCCCGATCGAGACAGAAGCAAGGGGGAAACCGTGCCCGGCCCACTCAACGGAGTCCGCGTCGTCGAGGTAGCCAACTGGACGTTCGACCCGGCGGCCGGCGCGGTGCTCGCCGACCTCGGCGCCGACGTCATAAAGATCGAGCCGCCGAACGGTGACCCCCAGCGCGCCCTGCGCAACATGCTGAACCTCGGCGAAGACGGCCCCAACCCGTTCCTCGAGATCCCCAACCGCGGCAAGCGCAGCGTGACGTGCGACCTCACGACGGACGACGGGCGGCGCGCCCTCGCCGCCATCCTCGCCGGAGCCGACGTGTTTGTGACCTCGAACCTCGCCCCGATCCGCACGAAATTGCACATCGACGTGGAGGACGTGCGGGCGGCCAACCCGGACATCATCTACGTGCGCGGGACCGGATGGGGCAACGACGGCCCGATGGCCGAGGTCGGCGGCTACGACATGGCCTGCGGCTGGGCCAGCAGCGGCATGGCGTTCAAGATGACCCGCGGCGGGATCGAGCCACTGCCCCAGCCGGCCGCGTTCTTCGACTTGCAGGGCGCCAACACCATCGCCGGTGCCATTGGCATGGCGCTGTACAAGCGGGCCACCACGGGAGAGACGTCGGTGGTCGACGTGTCGCTCATGCACGTGGGCATGTGGGCCATGTCACCCGACATCGTGGGCGCGCCCTTCTCCGGGGACAATGCCTCCTACGGTGACCGCACGAAGTCACCCAACCCTTTGGTCAACGGCTACGCCACCAAGGACGAGCGCTGGATCTACTTCGTCTGCCTGCAGCCGGATCGCTTCTGGGACGAGTTCTGCACCCTGCTCGGTCGCCCGGACCTGATCACCGACGAGCGCTACGCGGATCCGGCCGGACGCTTCCAGAACCGGACGGAGCTGATCCTCGAGCTCGACCGTGTTTTCTCCGAGCTGACCCTGGACGAGATCAAGGAGAAGTTCACGGGGTTCAGCGGGGTCTGGGCCCCGGTGCTCCGCCCCTCGGAGCTGTACACCCACCCCCAGGTGGAGATCAACGGGTTCCTGCCCAGGGTGGAGGCCACCACGGGCAGCGACTTCAACCTGGTGGCGGCGCCGATGCACTTCTCTGGCCACACGACCGAGCCTCCCGGGCCCGCACCCGAGCTCGGCCAGCACACCGAGGAGGTGCTACTCGAGGCAGGCTTGGACTGGGACGCCATCAGCGCGATGCGGGAGAGCGGCGGACTGGGCTGACGCGGCCGGGTGCTGTGGCGCCCGGCAGTTCCTACGGCTCGAGCTCGTCCACCAGCCCCCACGAGTGGGCAGTGGCGGCGTCGATCGTGAGCCCCGAGAACGCCAGCCAGGCGGTCCGCAGCCGGCCGATGCGCCGGGTCAGGCTGACCGTCCCACCCGCACCGGGGACCAGGCCGAGGCCGATCTCGGGCAGGGCGATTGCCGTGTCCGGCGCCGCCACGACGCAATCGGCGAAGGCCGCCAGCTCTATGCCAGACCCCACGCACGCTCCGTGCAGGTAGGCGGTCGTCTGCTGGCTGAGACGGGAGACGGCGCGCCCGACGCTGCGCTCCAGCCGGATGATGTGCGCGCTGGCCGGATCGGACCTCGTCCCGAACTCGTCGAGGTCGCCGCCGGCACAGAAGGCCCGACCTTCGCCCCGCAACGCGACCACGGTGATGCCTGGGTCCGCGCCGGCCACGGCCAAACCCTCAATGAGCTCGTCGCGCATCCGTGCATCCAGCGCGTTGAGGCGGCCCGGCCGCGCCAGCGTGACGGTGAGCGTGGCGCCCTCGCGCCGAAGCCTCACCCTCGGACCGTCGTCGACGTCCGTGCGGGCCGGGCGCCGGGACCGCCAGCCCGCGAACTCCGGTCCCGACTGCAGGACGGAGTAGACGGCCGACTCGGCCACCAGGCCCTCGTCGACCGAGCGCCCGGCCTGGCCGCGCATGAGCAGGGCGAGGCACGCGGACGCGATCGGGCACGCCTCGAGGTTCTCCTCAATCGACTCCAGCGCCGGATCGCCTTCGGCAACCACGACGTCGCACAGCTCCAGCCAGCGGTGATCGACGTCGCCGCGGGTGGCCCCGACGACGACGAACGGCAGGCTGGTCAGCAGCCCGGTGGCCGACCCCGGAGGGCCCGGCACTCCCTCCTCCATGGTGACCAGCACGGCCCCGCTCCGTTCGGCAGGGATCGGGCTGCGTAATTCGGCGAGGAGGGTGTCGGCGCTGAGGTGTTCGAGGATCGCGAGACGTTACCCTGCCGCCATGGACGTGGGACCCCTGCAGCGCTGGGCGGCCAGCGGCGCGATGGCGCTCACGGGCTCCGCCGACGACGCGCTCGGGCCACCGACCGGGCTCGTGGAGGGGGTCCACCGCCTCGGTGGGCGCTTCGACGGGTTGGACGCGCTGGCCCTCCTGGGCGAGCGCGCCGCGCTCATGGGGCTGTGGCGGCGGGGACGCACGAGCTGCGGCGGCAGCTGCCGGCTGCTCCCGTGTGCCGGCGGCTCAATGGCCGTGTCGTTGCCCCGGGACGAGGACATGGACATGGTGCCCGCATGGCTCGAGCTCGACACCACGCCGGGCTCTGCCCCCGCCCTGTGGTCCGAGGTCGCCCGGAGCCTGCAGCACCGCGATCCGCAGCAGCTGCTGGAGAGGGCGATGCTGCTGGGGCTGCCGGTCGCCAGGGTCGGCGAGTCCACCGGGCGCGCCGGGGTGCTGCGGTCGGTGCTGGGCGATGCGCCGCCCCGGTCCGACGTGACCGGCCTACTCGTCGTCGACCTGTCGGCCCTGTGGGCTGGGCCTCTGTGCGGCGACCTTCTGGCCCGGGCCGGTGCCACGGTGGTGAAGGTCGAGTCGACCCAGCGCCCCGACGGTGCGCGCCGCGGCTCGCGGGACTTCTTCGATCTGTTGAACGGGCGCAAGCGGTCCGTCGCCCTCGACCTGAAGAGCCGGGACGGCATCCGAGCTCTGCACCGCCTGGTGCGGCAGGCCGACCTCGTGATCGAGGCCAGCCGTCCACGAGCACTGGAGCAGCTCGGGCTGGACGGGCCCGGCATCGTGCGTGATGGCGGGCCCAGGGTGTGGGTCTCCATCACCGGTTACGGGCGCTCGGGCGATGCGGCCAACCGGATCGCCTTCGGGGACGACGCCGCGGCTGCGGGCGGGTTGGTGGTGTGGGATGGCGATGACCCCCTCTTCTGCGCGGACGCCATCGCCGACCCGTTGACCGGACTGACCGCCGCCGACGCCTGCGTGCAGGCGTTGCAGTCGGGTGGGCGCTGGCTCCTAGACGTGTCGATGTCGGCCGTCAGTGCCGGGCTGACCGGCCCGACCCTTCGCGTTCCTGCGGGCCTCGCCGTAGCGCCACCGCATGCTCGCCCGCTGGGTCCGAGGGCACCCGAACTCGGGGCCGACACGGTGCGCGTGCTGTCGGAGCTGGGGATCGAAAGCTGACCGGGCGTTCAGCACGTGGTCGGCCGACGACGCTCCTGCCAGCCGCCCTGGCGCGTCGCGTCAGGCCGCGATGATGACTTTGCCCTGGGCCCCACCTTCCATCAGGTACCGGATGGCCGCCGCCGTCTCGCTGAGCGGGTACGTCCGATCGATAGCCGGTGTGACCTTCCCGGCCTCGAGGAGCTCTCGGAGGACCGACAGGTCCGCCGTGTTCTCCGACGCGCCGAGAATGCCCAGCTTCTGGCTCACCAGTGGGGAGAGCAACATGGCCCGGATCTGACGGTCGAAGCCGCCGAGCCAGCGTCCATCGGTCTCGCCTCCCACGATGACGAGCCTTCCGGCTGGGGTGAGAGCCCGCCGGAGGTGTGAGAGCCGGCTGTTGCCGCCGATGTCGAGGATGACGTCGTAGTGGTGCTCGCCGTCCGCGAAGTCCTCGCGCGTGTGGTCCACGACGTGGTCTGCCCCCAGACCGCGGACCAGGTCCACCTTGGCCGTGCTGCACACGGCGGTGACCTCGGCATCGAAGGCTTTGGCGATTTGGACTGCGAATGTCCCCACGCCTCCCGAGGCACCGATGATCAATACCTTCTCCCCCGCGCCTGTCTGGGCGCGGTCTCGGACGCCCTGCAGTGCCGTCAATCCGGAAACGGGAACGGCCGCCGCCTGCTCGAATGAGAGGTTCGTCGGCTTGCGGGCCAGCCGTCCCGCGTCGGCACGGGCATATTCGGCGAAGGAGCCCTCTGCTGTGCCGTACACCTCGTCGCCCGTCACGAACTGGGTCACCTCCTTGCCGACGACCTCGACCGTGCCTGCCATACTCCGACCCGGGTTGGGTTGCTTGGGTCGGCGAAGCCCGAACCCCATGATGCGCATGAGGTTGGGCCGGCCGGTCATGACATGCCACGTGCCCCGGTCCACGCTGGCGGCATGCACCCGAACCAGGACCTCGTCATCGCCAATGGCGGGCCTGCTGATCTCCGCCAGTCGGAGCACGACCTCGGGCGCCGGACCGTAGTGATCCTGGACGATGGCTCGCATGGTCTCGGTTCTGGGGGGTGTCGGTTCGGTCGATGACTCGTGCCTTGCGATGTTCATCATGTCTCCCTAATTCATTGGATCGCGAAGTGGTGCTGCGAGTAGCCGGCGGGTCATGCGGCGAGGCTGAAGGGCGGGTAGCGATCCGTCAGCAAGCCGACGTAGGCCTCGACTCGGAGCGCATAGCGGTAGGCGTCGACGAGGAAGTTCCGGATGCCCTGCGGATAATCCCCGGCGAAGAGCACCGCGAAGAGACCGGCGATGACACCGAGGCACCCGGCAATGAAAAGACCGATGACGACGAAGTACTGGGGGATGGCCAGGAACCACTTGTAGAGCGGCTTCCATCGGGCGAGGTTCCCCGGATAGGCCAAACGGACCGACGTGTGGGGCTCGGCCCCGTCGTCGTCCGCGGAGAGATCGAAGTCGAACGGCGGGTAGTCCTCGTGCATGAAGAGTGCGTAGCTCATGGCCCGCCATTCGTAGCGATAGGTCATGACGATGGCGTCGAAGATCGGTCGCGGTATCTGTTCGGTGAACAGCACCGCGAAGAAGCTGATGAGGGTGAGCACCTGCCGGAGCGTGCGGAGGGCCCACGCGATCGCCAGGTGCGGGATAGCCAGCAGCCATTGCACGAGCGGGCGCCAGCGGGTGATGTGGCGATCCGCGTCGAACTCCAGCTGTAGCGGATAGGGGGCGGGCATGGACATGATGACTCCTTCATTCGGGCCACCTCGGCGACGAGGCGACGGGATTCCGGCGCGGGCGGAATGCCCTGCAGCGTCCGACGCTCCATGACGAAGGCGACAGGCTCGAACTCCTGCCGTGATCTCTCCGGTGCCGTTGGCTTACGTTGTAAGTCATACTATACTTACACCGTAAGGTTGTCAACCCCGAGATCGGAGGTCACCGAGATGCCGCGACCGACCAAACCCGCTCCCACGGCCAGGACCCCGCTGAGCCGTGAACGGGTGCTGCTCGCCGCCGTCGCCCTGGCCGACGAGAGTGGGCTCGGGACGCTCAGCATGCGCAGGCTCGGAGAAGCCCTCGGGGTCGAGGCGATGTCGCTGTACAACCATGTGGCCAACAAGGACGAGCTCCTCGACGGCATGGTCGACCTCGTCTTCGGCGAGATCGACCTGCCTTCTGGCGAAGCCGACTGGAAGACGGAGATGCGTCAGCGAGCGGAATCGGCCCGGCAGGCGCTGCGGCGCCATCCGTGGGCGATCGCTCTGATGTCGTCGCGCACCTCGCCGGGCCCCGCAACATTGCGACACCACGACGCCGTCATCGGAAGCCTTCGCACCGCAGGTCTCTCCGTGCAGATGGCCGCGCATGCGTTCTCTCTCATCGACAGCTACATCTATGGCTTCGCGCTGCAAGAGGCGACCCTGCCCCTCGGCGACACCGAGCAAGAGACCATGGAGGTGGCGAAGACGATGATGGCGCAGGTCCCCGCTGACGTGTACCCCAACCTCACCGAGCTGACCGTCGAGCACATCCTCCAGCCGGGCTACGACTACGGCGACGAATTCGAGTTCGGGATCGAACTCATCCTTGAGGGCCTGGAACGTGACCGCGCCAGCGGCGTGCCCGCGCCGTCGTCGGCTCGACTCGGCGTCGGCGCAACGACTAGTCAGACCTAAAGCGGATCGCGCCCCGGTGGTCGCCGATTTAGGGGACGCTGACCGGCAACGACTCCCACCCGCGCACGGTCGACGTGTGCGCCCGCACCGCGTTGTCCCAGTCGACATCCCAGGCCGGGAAGCGCTTGAGGACCTCTTCGAGCGCGATCCGGCCCTCAAGTCGGGCGAGGTGGCTTCCGAGGCAGAAGTGGATGCCGTAGCCGAAGGCCAGGTGCTGTTGCTGCGCGCGGTGGATGTCGAAGCGGTCCGGATCCTCGAACTTTCGCTCGTCCCGGTTGGCGGCGCCGTTCATCAACAGCAGCACGCTTGCTTCGGGCACCTTCTCTCCGTAGTGCTCCACGTCACGCGTCACATAGCGGGCCTGGACCGGTGACGGCGACTCGTAGCGCAGCAGCTCCTCGATCGCACCGGGGACGAGTCCCGGATCGTCCGCCAGCTCGCTGCGCTGGTCGGGGTGCTCGGCCAGCACCTTGCCGGCCCAACCGATGAGACGTGTCGTCGTCTCGTTGCCGGCAGCGGCCAGGAGCCCCACGTAGTTCAGGATCTCGTCGCGGGTGAGCCCCCGGACGGTCCCGGTGACGTCTTCGAACTCGGCGTTGAGTAACTCGGTCATGAGGTCGTCAGAGGGGTGTTCCGCCCGCCAACCGATGTAGTCCGCGAACCCGCTGCCGTCGAGCACCCCGAGACCATCGTGCTCGCTCGGGGCCTCCCCCTCGTCGAGCCGCATTCCCTCGTCGATCCGATCGCGGATCTCCTCCTGGTCGTCCTCGGGGATCCCGAGCAGCATGCCGATGACCCGCATCGGCATCTCCGCGGCCAGGTCGTGGATGAAGTCGAACCTCCCCTCGGCCACGAGCGGGTCCAAGGCCCGGGAGCAGAAGCTCCGCGCCTGCGGCTCGATCTCGGCCATCCGCTTGGGCGTGAACACCCGGCTCAGGAGACTCCGGTGCAGGTCGTGCGCGGGCGGGTCCTCGAAAAGGATGATCCCCGGCGGGATCTCCATCCCGCTCTTAATGAGCTCGAGGACCGAACCCTTGCCCGAGATGTAGGTGTTCCAGTCCGTGCTGCAGCTTCTGACGTCGTCGAACCGGCTGAGCGCGTAGAAGTCGTGCTTGCCGTTGTAATAGAGCGGCGCCTCGTCCCGCAGCCGAGCCCACACCGGGTACGGGTCAGCATCGATGTCGAAGTTGTACGGGTCGTAGTAGAGCTCGCGTTCGGTGATGTCGGTCATCTGAAGGAGGTCCCCGGGAGATCCGGCGTCAGCTGGCCGGGCCGTTGGGGAACTTCAGCAGCGAACCGGCGTCGACGCGGATCTGCACCCCCGTGATGTAGCGGGACTCGTCGCTGGCCAGGAAGAGCGCCAGGTTGGCGATGTCCTCGGGCTCCACGTAGGGGATGGGCATGGCCTGGAAGAAGTTGAAGGCCGGCTCGGCGTCCTCACGGGTGGGGTTCTCGAGGTCGGGACGGAAGATCTTGTAGAGCCCCTCGTTGTGCAGCAGATGGGTGTTGCAGTTGGTGGGGTGGATGGTGTTCACGCGGATGAAGCGGGAGGCCAGATGGAGGGCCATGTGCTCCGTGTACTCGACGAGGGTCCGCTTGGACCACCCATACCCGTCTCCGCCGGGCCCCATGACCGGGTTGTCGGCGGCGCCCGGCATCAGGCCGGCGGTGGACCCGGTGACGATGATGGAGCCCCCGTCGGATAGGTGCGCAATGGCGACGGCGACCGTGTTCATCACGCCGAGGAGATCGACATCGGTGGCGTCGACGAAGTCGGATGCCTCCGGATCGCCCAGGGCCATGGGGAGGATGCCAGCGTTGGCAACGACGATGTCGAGCCGTCCAAGGTCGGTGATGCCGGCCGTGAGCGCGTCACGCAGCTCGGACCGCTCGCGCACGTCGGCCTGGCGGGCCACGATGCGCCGGCCCAGCTCCTTGACCGCCCGCTCGGTCTCGGCGAGGTCCTCGGGTGTGGAGAGGGGATAGTTGTTCGATTCGATCTGGCGGCAGATGTCGACGGCGATGATGTCCGCCCCCTCCTGCGCCATGCGGATGGCATGAGCCCGGCCCTGCCCCCGCGCCGCCCCGGTGATGAATGCGACCTTGCCCTCTAGGCGTCCAGCCATGTGTCCTCCTCGTGTCAGCAATTGCCAATATGTCGATGATCAGAAGCTGCGGCAGTAGACCGTGTCCATCTTCTGGTTCCGGGGCCGGGTGACGATGAAGACGTGGACGTCACCGACGGCCGCCACCTCCTGCCCACCGTTGCGGCCGTAGGCCTGCGCCATTAGGCCCGTCCGGGTCCACAGGTCGATCGCCGCCGCGCCGTGCTCCGGGTCCCACTCCCAGTCCGTCGACCCGCCGCCCGCACCGTTGGTCCCGCCTTGGATGACCGTCGTGACCCGGATGTCGTCGTCGCGGACCTCCTGGGCCAGGACGAGCGCGAAGGCCTCGAGGGCCGCCTTGGTGGCGACGTACATGGAGAGCATGGGAAAGGGATGCAGCGTCGACTCGCTCGACGTGTTCACGATGTCGCCCCCTCCCGCCGCTCTCAACAGGGGGATGGCCGCCCGGCAGGTGTGCACGGGACCGGCGAAGTTGGTGGCGATCTGCTGCTGGATATCGAGATCGCTCAGGAGCTCGACGCGGCAGGGCCGGTAGACGGCGGCGTTGTTCACGAGGATGTCGACCCGGCCGAAGCGGTCGCCGACCTCGGCAAAGGTCCTGGCGACACTGTGCGGATCACCCACGTCGGTCGCGATGGGGACCGCACTCGCGCCGACCGTCGGCGCTATCTTCTCGAGCCGCTCCGCACCCCGGGCCAGCATCACCACGGTGGCGCCTTCCTCCCCGAAGCGCTGGGCGACGCCGAGACCCGAGCCGCTCGAAGCGCCCGTGACGACCGCGACCTTTCCCTCGAGTGCTCCCACCGGGTCTCCCGTCAGCCCCAGACCAGATTCTTGATCTCGGTGAAGTCCTCGATCCCGTGGTGGCCCCATTCGCGGCCCAACCCCGACTGCTTGTAGCCACCGAACGCGCCGCTCTGTCCGATGCCCTTCGGGTGGGCCCCCCACCCGGGTCCCTGGCCGCCACCGGGACCGACGTCGGGCCACGCCTCGGTTCCGACCCTCTGGGTCGTCACGAGGCCGGCCCGGATCCGGCGGGCCACGTTGAAGGCCCGGGAGTCCGATGTCGAGACCACGCCGCCGCCGAGGCCGTAGATGGTGCCGTTGGCCAGCCGGATCGCGTCCTCGTCCTCCCCGGAGTAGGGCACGACGGTGAGCACCGGGCCGAAGATCTCCTCCTGGGCGATCCTCAGGTCGTTGCTGCTGACGAAGACCGTGGGCTCGTAGTAGAAGCCCTTGTCGAACCCTTCCGGTCGCTTGCCCCCGCAGAGGAGCTCGGCGCCCTGCTCGAGCCCCGATGCCACGTAGCCCTCGACGCGCTGGCGTTGCTGCTCACGGATGAGGGGCCCGAGGACGGTGCTCTCGCTGCGGGGGTCGCCGATCGTAATGAGCGGCCGCATCGCGTCCAGCCCCTCCCTGTACGCGTCGAGGAGCTGCTCGGGAAGCAGCACCCGCGTGTGCAGCACGCATCCCTGCCCGCAGTGCATCAGCACCTGCCCGAACCCGATGGTGCGGGCGTACTCCTCGCCCACGTCACCCAGGACGACCGTCGCGCTCTTCCCGCCGAGCTCCAGCTGGACTCGCTTCACCGTCGCCGATGCCGATGCCATGATCCGGCGCCCGGTCGCCGTGGAGCCGGTGAAGGTGACCATGTCGACCATGGGATTCGACGTCAACTCGTCGCCCACCTCGCCGTGGCCGGTGATGACGTTGAGCACACCGGGGGGGATCCCGGCCTCGGCGGCGACCTCGGCGATCATCATGGCGTCGAGCGGCGTCCAGGGGTGCGGCTTCAGGACCACCGTGCAGCCGGCCGCGAGCGCCGGCGCGACCTTCACCACGTTGAGCATGAAGGGGAAGTTGAACGGGGTGATGGCGGCGACCACGCCGATCGGCTCACGGACGAGGGCGCCGCCGCTCATTCCGGTCGGGGCACCGGTGGGCAGGCCGTTCTCGACCCATGGGAAGGAGTGCTCGGCGATGGCAGCGTTCGAGCGCAGCATCCCGATCGACCCCGCTCCCTGCACGGCGTCGGTGAGGAAGCCCGTGGAGCCGGTCTCCGCGATGATCAGCTCTCGCAGGTCCCCAGCCCGCGCTTCGAGGATCTCGGCCATCGCCGTCAAGCGGGCGGCTCGCTCCGAGGGCTTCATGTAGGGCCACGGGCCCTCGTCGAAGGCCCGGCGGGCCGCCTCAATGGCGCGCACGGCGGTCTTCGTCGTTGCCTCCGGGACGGAGCCGATGACCTCCTCGGTCGCGGGGTCGACGACGTCGATCGATCCCTCCGCCCCCTCAGAGGTCCACGCCCCGTCAATGAATAGCTCGTAATTCCAGGTCATTTCGTCGTCTCCGTCGTTGGCTCCATGTGCTTCCCCTGCCCGACCCGACCGAGCGCGCCGGACGGGCCGAGCTCGGTGATCGCGCCCCAATCGTGCCCTACCCGGCGCAACATTTCCTCCGCGTGCCGTCCCGACTCGGGAGCTGCGACCCTGGACAGGGGTCGGTGAGTGCCATCCACCGGGCTACGAGCGGGGGAAGTTGAAGACGCGCCGGGCATTGTCCTCCGCGATCTTGCGGGCCTCGTCGTCGGGAACCTCGAAGAGGACGTCGGCCAACTTCTTGCGGGAGGCGGGGAAGTTGCTGTCGCTGTGGGGATAGTCGCCCTCGAACATGATGTTGTCGACGCCGATGAGGTTCCGCTCCTCTATCCCGGCGTTGTCGGCGATGAAGCAGCCGAAGATATGGTCGCGGAACAGGTCGGAGGGTCGCACATCGGGATTCACACCCGTATACCAGCGGTGCCGCTCCCACGTGTAATCGATCCGCTCGAGCACGTAGGGCATCCATCCGATGCCCCCCTCCGACAGCGCCACGCGCAGGCGCGGGAAATTGTGGAAGACGGGCGACAGCAGCATGTCGACGGTCGTGGACTGCGAGTTCATCCCGAAGAGTGCGATGGCGACGGCGAAGTTGGCATCGGGCGCGGTGACGGGCGCACCGCCGGTGCCGAAGTGTAGGCACAGCGGCATGTCGGCCGCCTGGGTGGCAGCGAGGAACGGGTGCCAGTGGTCACTGTGGTACGACGGGAGGTCGAGCCGGTGGGGAGCCTCGATGAAGGTGATCGCCTTGGCGCCCTTGGCCGCGGTGCGCTCGACCTCGGCCACCGAGGCCGGAACGTCCCAGAACGGGACCATGACCATGGGGATGAAACGGTCCGGCGCCGCCGCGCTCCATTCATCGAGGATGAAGTCGTTCCATGCCACGACGCATGCGGTCGCGAGGTCCTTGTCTTCCGCCGCGAACAGCGTGCCGCCGGCGAAGCCCGGGAAGGACGGGAAGCACATCTGGGCGTGGACTCCGTCGGTGTCCATGTCGGCCAGGCGGGCAGTGACGTCATAGCAACCGGGGAGCATCTCGTCGAAGCTGACGGGGTCGACACCGAAGTCCTTGGGGTCCTTTCCCGCCACGGCGTTGAGCCCGATGGTGGGGATGATCCTGTCCTCGAACTTCCACACCTGCTTGCCGCCGTCCACCTCGACGATGTGAGGTCCGGCCTCGAGATACCTGGCGGGCAGGCGGTCGAGCCACACCCGCTCGTGCTCAATCACGTGGTCGTCGACCGAAATCAGCTGGACGTCGTCAGGCAGCATGCCTTAGCCCCCCGGGGTAGAGATCCCTCCCTAGGGAAGAATCGTCACTTTCTGACAATCTACGCCGCAGGGACCGGCGTGGCAAGGCCCTCACTTGCGGTTCAGTCGGTCATGACGAAGCGCCGCGCCTCCGACGGGTCAAGTCGGGGACGGCTGCCTCCGCCGCGTCGAGTATCTCCGGGAGTGTGAGGCCCGACCGGCCCCAGAGTTCGATCACTGCCATCTCGACGCCCACCACCAAGCCGGCCAGGAGCCGCGGATTGGGGTCGTCCGAGCCGATGGCACTCATCGACTTGGCGCAATAATTGGTAACCGCCTCGGTGAGATCGTGCACCCGCTCGCCCCGGACGCGGGCATGGATCTCGGGAGCGTCTGCGGCCGCCCGGCGCCAGAGCGTGAGCAAGCGCACATCCGGCGGGCTCTGGAGCGAGTGCGCGCGCAACAGTTGCCAGACGCTCTGGAGGGGATCCGGGCTCGGCTCCAGCTGGGCGATCAAGTCCACCAGGTCCTGAGCCCCGCGGCGGGTGAAGCCCAGGAGAAAGTCCTCCTTCGACGGGAAGTAGCGGAAGAGGGTCCGCGCCGAAACCCCGGCAGCCTCGGCGATCTCGTCCACCGTGACCTCTCTGAAGCCGCGCTGCGCGAAGAGACCCCATGCGATCTGCTCGTACTTCGCCTGCAGCAGGCTCCGCCGCCTACTCCACCCGGATTCCTCGCCGGCGACCGTCACAGAGAAATCCTCGCGCAGTTGGTCGTGGTCGAGGACGATCGGGGGTGACTGGGCGCGTCATGCCTCATTGCGGGCCTCAGCGGGGACTGCCAAAATGCCGGCGGCACTGCGGATCGGGGGTCGTCCCAATGAACGACGAGTTGACTTGGATGCCGGCGTGGCGCATCCGGGAGTTGATCGTGAAGCGCGACGTGTCCGCTCTCGAGGTCACTGATCATTTCCTGGCCCGGATTCAGAAATTCGATCCCACCCTCAAGGCCTTCAAGCATGTCGATGCCGAGGGGGCGCGCCGGCAGGCGACGCTCGCCGACGCTCAACGGGACGAAGATACCGGACCACTGCACGGGATTCCCATCTCGGTGAAGGAGCACATCGCCGTCGCTGGCTTGCCGGTCATGATGCTCTTCGGCGACGGATCGGAACGCACGGCACGCTACGACGACCTCGCGGTGACGCGGCTGCGCTCGGCAGGAGCCATCATCGTCGGCACCAACACCATGATGGGCACGTCGGCACCGGGCCCGTTCCAGTTCAACTGGGATCGTGAGGCCCGCAACCCCTGGGATCCCTCCCGGGCACCGGGCTGGTCGAGCTCGGGCGGCGCGGCAACGGCAGCAGCCCGGCTCCTTCCCGTCGCGATCGGCTCGGATGGCGGTGGATCGACTCGACTTCCCGGTGCCTACAGCGGCGTCATCGGCATGCACCCCACGGCTGGTCTGGTGCCCAGTTACAACCCTGCCCTCAGAGTCCGCGGGAACCCGACCGTCTCCATCGGGCCGCTGGCTCGCGACGTCACCGACGTTGCCGTCACGCTGCAGGCCATGGCTGGTCCCGACGGACGGGACTTCGACTGCATGCAGGTCCCGCCCCCCGACATGCTGAGCAACATTGACGACGGAGTCGCCGGATTCCGGCTGGCCTGGACCGACGACTACGGCTTCGCCAGCATGTACGCCTTCGATGAGGGCCCCCGCGTCATCGCGGCGGTTCGCGAGACAACCTTCCCGGTGGCGCGCAGCCTCGGTGCCACCCTTGCGGAGGCCAGCGCCGGCTGGGAGGACTTTTGGCCGGGCTATGTCACCAGCCAATTCCTCTTTGGTGGGGGGCCCACCGGCGCCCTGGCACGGCCGGAGCGTGATGCGTGGATAGACGCCATGGAGAGCCGGGGCAGGAACTGGAAAGCGTGCAGGGAGGTCTTCGCGGAATGCGACCTGCTCCTCAGCCCGACCTCACAGCTCGTGGCGCCCACGATGGAGGACTGGGCGGCGTGGTGGGGTGGCCACGGACCCGTGCCGTTCCCCCACGGCACATTCGCTCCGCACTACACGAGCCACACCCACATGTTCAACTGGCTCGGATTCCCCGCGGTGAGCCTCCCCTGCGGCTTCGTCGACGGCCTTCCGATCGGGTTACAGGTCGTGGGGTGGCCGGGATCGGAGGCCAGCATCCTGCGCTTCGCCCAGGCATTCTTGCGTTCGCACCCTCGCGAGGAGCGTCCGACCGTCTCCTGACGTCTACCGGGTCACCAGCATGCAGCCGGCAATGGGGCCGCCGCCATTGGAGACGACGGCCACGTCCCGCTTCCTCACCTGGCGTTCGGCCGCCTCGCCTCTCAATTGCAGGCATGAGCAGGAGGGGCTCCGGTTCACCACCAACGTCGTGGACTGCCCGCCCGGGGACGTCCACGTCGGCATGCCCGCGCGCGTGCAGTTCGAACAGCACGGCGAGGTGTTCGTGCCGGTCTTCGTGCCCGATCACCCGGGCGTCAGACCTCCCAGCTGAGCTGGAGCTGATCGATGCTATAGAGGCCTCCGCCGTGCTCGGTGACCTCCACTCCGTCGGTGAGGCGATAGTCGGGGATCAGGCGGTGCCATTCCTCGAGCGCGACCCGCAACTCACGCCGGGCGAGATGCGAGCCGAGGCATCGGTGCGGTCCGGCGCCGAACGCGATGTGATTGTTCGGCGCCCGATCGAAGTGCACGGTTCCGCCGTCTTCGAATTGCGCGGGATCGCGGGTGGCGCCGCTCAGCGGCACGAAGACCATGTCGCCCTGCTTGAGGGGGCAGCCGTGGAAGTCCGTGTCCTGCATGACCTTGCGGGAAGGCGCCACGAAGGCAAACTGCCGAAGGAACTCCTCGACGGCGGCAGGTATCACCGACGCGTCCTCGACGATCCGGGCGCGATCATCGGGGTGGCCGGCCAGGTGCCAGAACGCGTAACCGAGCTGAATGGACACTGTATCGAGTCCGGCCATGAACATGAGGAGGCACCACGAGAGGAGGTCCTCCAATGGGATGGGCTTCCCTTCGATCCTCCATTCGAGTGAGCTGGAGAGAAGATCGTCGCCGGGGTTCGAACGCTTCTCCTCGATCAGTTCGGTGAAGTACCCCATGACGGCCAACATGGCCTCGAGGGCCCGCGTCTGCTCCGGATCGTCGTCGGCGGAGGGATGCAAGATCTGGTGCTCCCACACGAGGAACTGCTCCAACCCCTCCAGCGGGAGTCCCATGAGTTCCATGAAAATCGTCGTCGGATAACGCCAGGCGAAGTCCCGCAGGAAGTCGCAGTGTCCGGTGTCGGCAAATCCCTCGATGAGCGAGACGCAGCGTTGCCGGACCTTGTCCTCGAGCCGTTCCATGGCCTTGGGGGCGAAATGCGGCGCGAGCAGCTGGCGCCACGTCGTGTGTTCGGGAGGATCGAGCATCTCGGGTATCCACTTGTAGGGTGGGTCGGGGTCCTGAACGGTCACCACCGAGTTCGAGAAGATGTCGGCGTGCTGGAGCGCCTCACGGATCATCTCTGCGTTGGTGAACACCCAGAACCCGTTCCCGTTGGTGCTGCGCACGAAGGGATGCTCCCTGCGCAGCGCATCGATCTCCTCCGCGTGGGAGAGGACGGGACCCATGGTGGCGTTGTCGTACTCGTGGACCGGGTACGGGCACTCACCTTCGTCCCTGGCCGTGCTCACGTCGGTCATCACACTGCCTCCCAAATTCAGTACACTCTGTTGACACAGTATTAACCCTTCCCCGGTGAACGTCCAGACGTCGTTGCCTAGGGTGAACGCGTGAGCGATCCCGACAAGACCGCGCTGCTGTTCATCGAGTGCCAGCGAGGGGTCGTGGGCGAGCTCTCCGTGCTCCCCGCGCTGGCCGAATCAGCCCGACCGGTGCTGGCCACCATGGGACGACTCGCCGCGGGCGCCCGCCAGGCAGGCGTCCTAGTCGCCCACCTGACCTTCCTTCCGTTCGCAGGCGGGCGGTCGACCAACGACCGCTCTCCACTCATGCGGGCGACTGCCTCGAATGCCGCATGGACCGAATCGCACCCCGCGGTCGAGATCGTCCCCGAGATCGGGATCGGACCCGACGACCTGGTGCTGCCGCGGCACCAGGGCATCTCCCCCGTGCACCACACCGAGGTCCTGGCCATGTTGCGCAACATGGGGATCACGGAGGTCGTCGTGGCCGGCGTGTCGACGAACCTGGCAATCCCGCTCGTCGCCGTGGGCGCCGCCGACGAGGACTTCTCCGTCACCATCGCCACTGACGGCTGTGTCGGCACCCCTCTGGAGCATCATGCCTCCATGCTGAAGCACAGCCTGGCCTTCGTCGCCCGCCTGGCCACGGTGGACGAGCTGCTGGCGGAATGGTCAGCCTGAGCCCGGAGCGGCCCGCCGCCGCCCCTGACGAACGTCGGGTCAGGCCTGGGTCTGGGGCCAGGCGATAGCCTTGGTCTCGAGGTACTGCTCGAGGCCCTCGATGCCGCACTGGCGGCCCATGCCGCTCGCCTTGTAGCCCCCGTAGGGGGAATCAGCCCCGTACCAGAGGCCGCCGTTCACGCTCATGGACCCGGTCCGGACACGGCGGGCGAGCGCCGTGGCCCGCTCCTCGGAGCCGGAGAAGATGCCGCCCGAGAGGCCGTAATTGCTCTCGTTGGCGATGCGGACCGCGTCGTCGTCGTCGTCGTAGGGGATCACCGCGAGCACTGGGCCGAAAATCTCCTCCTGGGCGATCGTCATGGAGTTGTCGACGTCGATGAAGAGTGTGGGCTCCACGAACCACCCCTTGGGGAGGTGGGCGGGACGGCCGCCACCGGTCACCAGCGTCGCCCCCTCCTCCTTGCCGCGCTCGATGTACCCGAGCACACGGTCACGTTGGCGCGCGCTGACCACGGGCCCCATGAACACCGCGTCGCTGCTCGGGTCCCCGTACGGCAGCGCCGCCATGGCGGCGCTGATGAGCTCGACGCCCTCGTCGTAGCGCGAGCGGGGAAGGAGCATCCGCGTCTGCATGGCGCAGCCCTGGCCGGCATGGATGCAGACCATCGACCCGCCGGGGACGACGGCGGGGAAGTCAGCGTCGTCGCACACGATCATGGCCGACTTGCCCCCGAGCTCCAGGAAGACCTTCTTCAGCGTGGGGGCGCCCTTCTCCATGATCCTCGTGCCCGTGGCGGTGGACCCGGTGAACGAGATCATGTCCACTAGCGGAGAGACGGTCAGCTCCTCGCCGACCAGGTGGTCGGAGGACGTGACGATGTTGAGGACGCCGGGCGGGATGTCGGTCTTCTCGGCCACCAGGCGCCCCAGGCGGGTGGCGTTCCAGGGGGTGTCGGGCGCCGGCTTGAGGATCGCCGTGTTGCCGGTGGCGAGAATCGGACCGAGCTTGTTCAGCGTCACCTCGAGCGGGTAGTTCCACGGGACGATGGCGCCGATGACCCCGATGGGCTCCTTCCACACCGAACGGCGGCTGAGCATGCCCATCATGTTCCCGTCGGGCAGGTCACGATCCCAGGCGAACTCGTCGATCATCTTCGCCGGCCACCGGAGCGCCTCCTCGAGCGGCCAATCGAGCTGGGCGGCGAAGGTCATCATGCGCGGGGTCCCGACCTCCGCGATCAGCTCTTCGCGGTACTCCTCCCGCTCGGACTCGAGCGCCTCCTGCAGCTGCTCGAGGCAGCGCTTGCGCAGGGCGCGATTGGTGGACCAGTCGGACTCGTCGAAAGCCCGCCTGGAGGAGGCGATGGCCCGCTGCATGTCCTCGGGCGACCCATCGGCCACCTCGCCGAGCACCTCTTCCGTCGCCGGGTTGATGTTCTCGAACCGCTTGCCCGCGGCTGCTTCGACGAGCTCACCGTCGATGAGCATGCGGACCTCACCACTCTGGTTGGACATGCCTCCGCCCCCTTTCCTGTCGACCTGGACTGCAGGCGACACTACGAAGGCCTGACTCGACCGGTCAAGGCGACCCCGTTGTCGTCACGAGGCCCGAGTCCGCCTGAGCCTCGTCGCCCTGACGCCCTCGCCCACCACGGCCGCAGCCGCAACCTCGCCGGCGGCAGCGTGCCGTAGACGAGGACCGCCCGGCCCCGCGGCAGGCAGCGGAGCTCCTCGG
>Ga0116219_10000870_pt1 | contig 30019 bp, 15 predicted proteins | sample Sb_taG_4_FD_91019 | JGI IMG/M metagenome (GOLD analysis project Ga0116219, IMG submission 91019) | Peat soil microbial communities from Weissenstadt, Germany - Sb_50d_6_BS metaG | ecosystem: Environmental > Terrestrial > Soil > Wetlands > Peat | place: Germany: Weissenstadt | collected 2010-09-21 | reverse complement strand
TGGTCGCCGTAAGTCCTTATTTTTCAACGCGCGAGCCGAAAGTTAGCGAACACTTACCCTGGGTTATTGAGCTGTTACTGTGCCACGGGGTGGCACACAACTCGTCCTCGGTGGCACACAACTCGGGCCCGCACCGATCCCGAGACCCTGACCGCCGACCCCCGCCGCTGTTCAGCGAATACCCCCACAATGAAACCAGGCCGCTAACTCTCCCTGCGTACTTCGGCAGCATGTGTGTGTGCGCGCGCAATGCAATCCATTTCCGTGCGATCCTTGGCTGCCGACTCCCGCACACTCCATGAGAAAAACGTTGGAGCATTTCAGGAATTGATGGTGCCCGCGTCCCCGAGATCGACTTCCTGGCGCAACCGCTTGAGCACCTTGCACTTGGCAACGCGAACGGCATTCCTGCTCAGCCCGAGCTGTTCCGCCGCCTCCGACGTCGCTTTCTCCTCGACCACGACCAGCCAGAACGCCTGCCAGGTCTTCTCCTCGAACTCTCGGCGCACTAGGTCCAGAGCCCGACGCAGCACCGGTGACAGAACGTCCGCGGGTGGCAGGGAGCCCGATGAGTCGTCCGTCGGGGCCGGCACATCGTCTACCCCGGCGACGGCCTGCGGCTGTCGTCCTTGGCGGCGGAAGTAGTCGGCGATCCGGTTGTGCGTGATCGAGTAAACCCAGGCGGTGAAACTGCCGTCCTCACGGCGGAAGGTGGCGATGCCGCGCCACACGGCGAGGCTCACCTGCTGCACCAGGTCGTCCGCGTCGTCCGGTTGCAGGCCGGCCCTCTCGCCCCAGCGGCGCACCACCGGGGCGTAGAGCCTCACGAAGCGCGGCCACCACTCCGGCGCCGCGGGGCCCCCCGGGCGGTACAGGTGCGATGAAAGATCGGAAGGGTCGGAGGACGAGGAAGGCGTCATTGGAGGACCGGCGAACAGGGGATCATTGGCGCGCGATGCCCGTACCTCAAGCGTAACGGAGATGTCCGACCGAAGGAAGGGAGGCGATCCAAGGGCGGACCGGCCTGTCCGCAAGCGGCCAACCGGGTTTCACGGGCCGAGCGGTACCAGCAGGGCCATCATGCGCTCCGGCCGAACCACTTGCTGCCCAGTCATCCAGGCATCCGCGCCGTCGATCAACGCCCGGCCTTCCTCACCCCCCACGCAGATCCCCAATCGCCGGCGGGCGGCGGCGGCGAAGAGGCGCATCGCGGCCGCGTCACACCGGCCGGCCGCGTCCCGCAGCAACTCGACCGCCCGTCGGTCTCCGCGGGCGGCGGCCGCCCCGGCGTACAGCAGCTGCGCCAGCGCTTGCGCCCACGGCACCCCCTCGCGCCACATGGCCCGCGCGTCGCGCTCGGCGGCGCGCAGCAGCGAGGCCGGTCCCTGACCCTGCGCCGCGGCCGCCAGGGCCGCCCGCCCGCGGATGTGCCACAGAAAGATGCGCACCTGCTGAACCCGCAGCAAATGCGACCGCTCCAGCAGCGGCCACTGCTCGGTGAGGCGGCGCCAGGCGCCGGCGCCGTCCCCCTCGTAGAGATCGATCTGGGCCTCGTCGAGCAGGCGGTTCATGTGCTGCACGTGGAAGCCGTCGTGCGACCAGCGGCGCATGACCTCGTCGAGTTCGGCCCGCGCCCGCCCCGGCTCGTCGGCCGCCAGGCGGATGAAGGTGCGGATCACCAGGCTCAGGTTCGTCTCGCCATACAGGTCGTCGCGGTCCTGCGCCTCCTTGATCAGGCCGGGCAGGCGGCGGGCGATCTCGGCCACCTCGCCCATGAACATGAGCGGCCACAGGGCGAAACGCTGGGCGGTCCCCAGTTCCCAGGCGGTGCCGGTGCCCGCCTGGCGCAAGGCGGCCTCGGCCTCATCGCACAGGGCGCGGCCGGTCGGCCAGTCCCCTTCCAGGGCGGCGGCGAAGCCGCGGGCCAGCACCGCCAGTGCCCGCGGGTACGGCCGGCCGTCCTGCCGGGCCAGGGTCCCGGCGGCCGTCAGCAAGGCGTCGGTGCGCCGCCGGCCCCAGGAGCCACTGATCGACTCGTGCGCCGCCTCCATCGCCAGCGCCGACACGAGCCGGCCCAACTCGCCTGCCTCCAGCGCCAACAGCAAGGAGCGACTCTGGAAGTAGGCCCCCTGGATGGGCTCGACCATGCTCAGGCCGGTGGCCGCCGCCAGGCAGACGTCCAGCGCCCGCAGATCGGCCGGCGGCACGTCACTCGCCGGGCGCGGGCGGAACGCCAGTCCGCGCAGGCGCAGGCGCAGGCGCTGCCAGACCAGCGACCAGAACGCGGTGCGTGGTGTCGCACACAGGCGCAGACCCACCGACTTCAGCACCGCGCGCAGGGCCGACAGGCCGGCATCGACGTGGCCGCTGCTCAGCAGCTGCAGGGCCGCCCGCCGCTGCAGTTCCAGCGACTCGTCCGGGCCGGCGCCGGCGGCGGCCGCGAGGTACTGCTCGGCCGCTTCGGCACCGCGCCCCGCCCCGGCCAGGGCGTCTCCCAGGCGGGCGCGCAGCCGCCGCCCGTCATCCCCCTCCGGATTGAGCAGTTCCAGCGCCAACCGGTACAGTTGCGCGGCCCGCTCGAAGGCCAGGGCCTCGGCGGCCTGCCCCGCGGCCCGCGCGGCATGGCCGCCGGCGCGCGCCGGCTCGCCGGCCCCCAGCCAGTGGCCCACCAGCACCTCCGGGTCGCCGGCTCCCGCCTCGAGGACCTCGGCCAGGCGCCGGTGATCCTGGCGGCGCTGCTCCGCGGAGAGCCGCGCCGTGACCGTCTCGCGCACGCGGTCGTGATAGGTCTCCACGGCGCCGCGGTCCGTGGGGCCGGCGCCGCGCAGCAGGCGGGCCGAGCGCAGGTAGGCCAGCGCCTGCTGCCCCTGATCCTCCACCCCCGCCGCGCGGCAGGCGTCTTCCAGGGACACCGGCCGGCCCGCGACCGCGACCATTTCCAGCAACCGCCTGGCCTCCGCCGGCAAGCGACCGATTCGGGCCCACAGCACGCTGCCCAGCGTGAGGTCCGCCGCCCCCCTTCCCCCGAGCGAACTTCCCTCCTGGAGGTAGCGCACCAACTCGTGGACGAAGAACGGGTAGCCGCCCGACTGCCGGCCAATCGCCTCCGCGTGCGGTTCCGCTTCCGGCCCGAGCAGCGCCCGCACCAGGTCGCGCAGCTCGTCCGGGCCCAGCGGCTCCACGGCCACCTCGTACCAGCGGGCCGCCTTCGCCAGGCCGGCGAAGGCCGCGATGGAGGGACTGACCTCCGCATCCTCGCGCCGGTAACAGCCGATCAGCAGCAGCGCCGGCGGGTCGGGGGGCGCGAGCAGGTCGGCCAGGAGGGCGGCACTGTCCAGGTCGCCCCATTGCAGGTCGTCGATGGCGAGGACCAGCGGCCGGCGGTCCCCGATGCGGGCCAGCAGTTCGCGGAGGGCGGCGAGGGCACGGCGGCGCACCTCCTGCGGGTCGGGCGCCTCGCCGGGGCGGCGCGGTGCCTCGGCCACCGCCTCGATGCGGCGCAGCACCGGGAAGGCTCGCGCCAGGGCCAGGATGTCGCGCGGCAGCAGCGCCTCGGCCTCCAGCCGTGACAGGCCCTCCAGGTGGCGGCTGAGGGCGTCGATGAGGCTGTCGAGCGCCTTGTCCGGCACCGACTCCTGCTCGTAGCAACGCCCCGCCAGCACCACGGCCTCGCCGCGCTCCGTCAGATCGTCGAGGAAGCGGCGGAGCAGGGCGCTCTTGCCGGCCCCCGAGCGCCCGTGGACCGCCGTCACGACCACCTGCCCGCGCCGCGACTCGGCGAACGCCTCGGCCAGGGCCGCCAGGTGCCGCTCCCGCCCAACCAGTGGCGCTTCCCCAACGACCGGCGACGGCGAGGCTCTCGGGCCGGGTGTACCGCCGCCCAGGCGCCGCAGCACCTCCTCGCCGGAGGGCCGAGCTGCCGGGTCGCGCTGCAGCAGCTCCAGGCAGAGGGCGCTGAGGTCGTCGGGGACGCCCGAGGCGCGCGTCGCCGGGGGGGGCGGGTCGGTCCGCTGCTTGGCGATCAGGACGTCCAGCGGCGCGCCCTCGAACGGCGTCCGGCCGGTGAGCGCCTCGTAGAGCATCACCCCGACGGCGTACCAGTCGCTGGCCGGGCCGACGGGAAGGTAGGCGGCCTGTTCCGGCGACATGTAATCGACCGTGCCGAGCAGCCCCGGGTGAACGCTCTGGTACTTGCCGGAGCGGTCCAACTCGGCGGCCAGGCCGAAGTCGAGCAGTACCACGCGCCCCTGCCGCGTGACCAGCACGTTGGACGGCTTGACGTCGCGGTGCAGCTTGCCGGCCACGTGCAGCGCCACCACGCCCTCGGCCAGTTGGCCGAGGGCCTCGCGCAGCCGCGCCGCCTGCTCTGGCCGCAGACACCCCGGCGGCGATCCGGCGCCGCGGACGTGGGCGAAGAAGTTGACGCCGTCGAGCAGTTCCATCGTGAAGAACCACAGTTCCCGGTCGGCGACCAACTCGTAGAGGGATACGAGGTGGGGGTGGTTCAACTCGGCCAAGGCACGGAACTCGCGCTTGAAGCGGTACAGCGCCTCCGGGTGAGTGCGCTGCATGACTTTCAAAGCGACGCTGCGGCGGCGGCGGAGGTCGCGGGCCTCGTAGACGATGCCCATGCCGCCGTGGCCCAGCTCGCGCACCAGTTCGTAGCCGGGGACAGCGGGTGAATGGCCGTCCGGCCGTCCCCCGAAATCGGCCACCCGGGTTGGCGCCATCGCCTCGGCGGTCGGCGTGTGTGCGGTGGCAGTCCGCGTGCCTTCGGCCAGCAGCCGGTGCAGCTCGATCTGCCGGCGGAGGCGGACGGCGTGGGCGGGGAAGCGGGCCGCGAATTCGTCGGCGGAGGCGGGGTCGCCCAGCCCCTCGCGCAGCAGGTACTCGGCGAAGATCAGCTCGAGGGCCATCTCCGGGTTGTCGGCCACGGCGGGGTGGGCGGCCAGGTAGTCCTCGGCGCGGAGGCGCTCGCCCCCCCGCCAGCGCGCCTCCTGATCGACGCGCAGCACCTCCAGCAGGGTGTGGGCCGAGACGGGGCCGGCGCCCGCGAGGAAGTCGCCGAGGTCCGGCCGCTGTCCCGCGCCCCACAGTTCCTCCAGGCGACCGGGCAGGTCGGTACCCGGCCGGGGCGCCGCCGCGCGCTGCTCAGTCATGGTCGAACTCGTGCCGGGCCAGGGCGACGGACCAGATCGCCGAAGGGGTTGACATCGGAAATGAAAGGTCCGCGCGCGTTGCTCCTCCCGTCATGATACGCCCCCTGGTTCCCCCTGGCCGACAAGCCGGGGCGAAGTCTTCTTCCAGGCTGCTCATGGCGGTAATCAGGAAGACCGTTTCTGCCGGCATCTCGGGCACCAGGTGGAAGCGTTCCGTCAGCAGCGTTGTCAACGCTTCCCGATGCTCCCGGACCTGCCGCGCACAACAGAGCGCGGCCAGGAGGCGGTGTCGGTTTGCGGAAATATAGTGGAATTCGCAGCCCGCCCTGGGATAATGCTGTTTCTCTCGCTACACCTCAGGATGACCGGAGAGGTCGCACGGCGGGCCAGCGCCGCCCTCGCCCCCCAACTGCTCGAAGGACGGTGACCGATGCCAGCGCCGAACGCCGACGACCCATTGCGGACCACCGACCACGCCCCGGCTCGGGAACCGGAGGCGGCCCCCGAAACCCTCACGACCGCTGCCCGACCCGCGGCGGAGACCGGGCAGGCGCCCCCGTCTCTCGCCGGCCAGGCCACCGTCACGTTCCAGCCGCTCCGGGCGGTGACGTCGCGGGACGACTCCGCGGCGGCCCCATCCGAGCCCAGCCCCAGCTGCGCCCCGTTGCCGGCGCCCCGTCGGGAAACGTCCGAGGCCGCAACGCTGCCTCCGCCCGCTCCGCCTGCGCCGGCGCTGGGCAGCGAAGCTGGGACGCTGCCGCCTGGTGCCGCGCTGCCGCCCCCGCAAGCGACGTCATCTCCCACGGTATCTGTTCCTGGTTACGAGATCCTGGGCGAACTGGGCCGGGGCGGCATGGGCGTCGTCTACAAGGCTCGGCAGGCGAAGCTCGGCCGCCTCGTCGCGCTGAAGATGATCCTGTCGGGAGGACATGCCGGGGAGGCGGACCTGTCCCGGTTCCGCACCGAGGCCGAGGCCATCGCACGCTTGCAGCATCCCAATATCGTGCAGATCCACGAGGTGGGGGAGCACGGCGGCCTGCCGTTCTTTTCGCTGGAGTTCTGCGCCGGCGGGTCGTTGGAAAAGAAACTCGCCGGCACCCCGCTGCCACCGAAGGAAGCGGCGGCGCTGGTCGAGACGCTGGCGCGGGCGATGCAGGCCGCTCACGAAAAGGGCGTCATTCACCGCGACCTGAAGCCGGCCAACGTGCTGCTGGGCGAGGATGGCACGCCGAAGGTGACCGACTTCGGCCTGGCCAAGAAACTGGGCGAGGCGGGCCAGACGGCGAGCGGTGCGGTGATGGGGACGCCGTCGTACATGGCGCCGGAGCAGGCGGGCGGCCGGTCGGCGCAGATGGGGCCGCTGGTCGATGTCTACGCGCTTGGGGCGATCCTGTATGAGTGCCTGACGGGCCGGCCGCCGTTTCGGGGGCCGACGGCGATGGACACCATGATCCAGGTGGTTGCGGACGAGCCGGTGCCGGTGCGCCAGTTGCAGCCGCAGGTGCCGGCCGACGTGGAGACGATTTGCCTGAAGTGCCTCCAGAAGGAGCCGGCCAAACGCTACGCCAGCGCGCTGGCATTGGCGGAGGAGTTGCGTCGGTTCCAGGACGGCGAGCCCATCGCGGCCCGCCCGGCGGGGGTTGTCGAACGCGCGCGGAAGTGGGCGAAACGCCGCCCCGCCGCCGCGGCCTTGCTCGTCGTGAGTGTTTTCGCAGGGCTGACGGTGGTGGGCGTGGTTGGCTCGGCGGCCGCGATGGTGTACGGCAAGAATCGCGACCTGGCCAGGGCCAACCTCGATTTGATCGAGGAGCGCGACCGGGCCAAGGCCGCAGAGGAGAAGGCCCTCACGAAGGAAGCGGAGGCCGTCGCGGCAAAAACGGACCTCGAAAAGTCGAACGGGGCGTTGAAACTCGCCACCGAGGACCTGAAACGCTCACGCGATGGCCTGGAGACGACGTTGGCCCGCAGCGTGATTCGTCCGCTGGCGTTGCAGGGCTATGGCACGCCGATGATCGATCACGAGTGGGAAGCGTTGTGGGAGTTGGCCACCACTCGACCTGGCCGGCTGTCCTACCGCTTCGTGGAGGAAGCGTCACGCACTCCGGTGACCAGCCGGCAGCTGCGCGGCCGGGCGGCGCTGGCGCTGCCTGCGGCGGTGGGACTGGACGCAGAACGCCGCGCCGAAGTCGAGAAGGTGTTGCTGGCGCGATTGGCTGACCCTGCCCTTGGGGCCGAACAGAAGAACGATCTGGCGCTGGCCTTATCGGCGTGGGATGGGCTGAGTGGCCCCGGGGCCGTCGGGACGGCACGACAACGCATCGCAGCTGTGACCGACACCAAAAACGCAGTCGCCTTGGTGCAGCTGGTGCAGGGCCTGTCGGCGGTGGCCCCCCGCCTGGAGCCCCAGGAGGCTGCGCAGGCCGCTGCCGCACTCACACAGGCCATGAAGGACAACAAGAACGCATCCCCCTTGGTTTCGCTGGCGGAGGGCCTGTCGGCGGTGGCCGCCCGCCTGGAACCCAAAGAGGCGGCCGCCGCACTCACACAGGCCATGAAGGACAACAAGGACGCAGTCGCCTTGGGGCAGATGGCACAGGGTTTGTCCGCCCTGTTGTCCGCCCTTCCTCCCGCGGAAATCCCCTCTCGTTCCGCAACGGCCGCCTCCGCGGTGGCCTTCCCAACCGGCACCGGCCACCCGCTCACCGCCCTCGCCCTTCTCATCCCCGCGGCCGAGCCGCTCCCCTGCCGCCTGTCCACGCAACAGCTCGTCGAACTCCTCAAGATGCCGACCTGCATCCCCGAGGCCCGGCGAGTCGTCCTCGACCACCTCGGCAACCGCTACAAGCGCCCCTTCGCCGACGTATGGGAGTTCGTCCGCTTCGCCAAGGAGCAGCGCCTCGACCTCGACTTCACCAGCCCGCCACAGCGCCCCGAGGAGACGACCGCCGCGGCGGCGAAGCCGTAAGCAGTTCCGCCGCGAATTCGTGGAATCGAAAAGACGCGATGCGTGAGACTCGCGACGGGGGTAGAATAACAGGCGGAGGTCATGGCCCGGATTCGGACTGTTCCGAGCCTGATCGTGGGCAACCCGTTTCGCGCGGTGGCACAGGAGGACGACAATCATGTCGGCAAGCACGGTCGCGATCAACGAGGCGTCTTATCAACGGCTTCTTGACCTGGTCGAACAGACCGGCCGTCCGGCGGCCGCGATCCTCGATCAAGCCCTCGCCGACTACGAGCGCAAGCTGTCCGGTGGAGAGAACGCCAGCAACGGCCGGTCCACGCCAGTTGCCGCCGAGGAAGCCGAACTCCTGGAAGACACCGGACGCATCCGCATGCCACCGCGAGCCAGGCGGTCCGTCGTCGCGCATATCGTTCCTGCCGGGAGGCGTGCCCCCCGACCCAGCATCGCGGCGGAGGAGTAGGCCGTGACCGCCGAAGCTCCGGCTTTTCCCTGGTATCGTGTCGTGTACGGGGCTGCGCTGGAGCAGGGCGACCTTCTGTTCGGCTGCCCGCGCTTCGTGATTCCGGCGGAGGCCGCAGGGGCAAGCGGTGACGTGATGCTCGCGCGGGAAAGCGTCGATGCCATCGTCCTCACACAGTCCTGCGACCTGGCCGTGCGGGCCGATGGGCAGTCAGAGGCCGCGGACGTTCTGCTCTGTCCGCTGTACCTCAAGAACGACCTGCTACAGCACCCCGTCTTCAAGAAGGACGAAGCCTGGGAAGAAGTCCGCAAGGGGCGGCGCCCCTTCTTCCACGTTCTCAACGAGTGCCGCCTACCCGGTCGAGAGAGAGATTTCGCCCTCATCGACTTCCACGCGCTCTTCACGCTGAACGTGGACCTCGCGCGGGCCTTCGCCTCAGGAACCGGCGAGCGGCTTCGCCTGCTGCCCCCTTATCGCGAGCACCTGTCGCAGGCATTTGCCCGATTGTTCATGCGCGTGGGGCTACCCACGGACATCCCGCCCTTCGGAAAGAGGAAATGACGGCGCGACATTCTCCGGAAGAACTCGCTGTGTGTCAGTGCGGCCCGCCGCGTCGTCCTCGACCAACTCGGCAATCACTTCCGCTTCGCCAAGGAGCAGGGACTTGACCTCGACTTCACCAGCCCGCCGCAGCGCCCCGAGGAGCGCACTCGGCAATTCGCCCCTCCAGGTCCGGCGACGGGGCCGGCGGTGTCTTGAAGGCCTGCTGTCGCCGCGGCTCGAAGGTATCGCTGGAGTTCACGTACGGCTCGACTCCCTGGCGGAACAACACGTCGGCCAGGTCGGTCAATCGGCCGCGCGAGGAAAGTGCTTGACGTGCCTCGATCTCTCCTGCGACACTGGTCATCATGGGACCCGAGATCTCCCCCCACCCCCTGTCCCCCTCCGCCCTCCGCCGGCGCCTGGCGCTGTTGGCGGCGTTGGCCGTCGTCAGCGCGGGCGTGCTCTTCCTCGGTTGGGACCCGATGCATCAGGACCCCAACTACCACGTCTTCGCCGACTCCGACACCTTCCTCGGCGTCGCGAACGGCCTGAACGTCCTCTCCAACGCCCCGTTCCTGCTCATTGGTCTCCTCGGCGTCATGCTGGTCGTGCGCCGCCGCGACCTCTTCCTCGACCCGGCGGAAGCTTACCCGTACTTCGTCTTCTTCGTCGGCATCGGCCTGACCGCCTTCGGCTCGGGCTACTATCACCACCACCCCACGGACGCCCGCCTGGTGTGGGACCGCCTGCCGATCGCGATGGCCTTCATGGCGCTGTTCGCCGCCGTCATCGGCGAGCGCGTCGGCGTGCGGGCCGGCCTGGCCCTGCTCGGCCCACTCATGGCGCTGGGACTCGCGAGTGTCTACTACTGGACCCGCACCGACGACCTGCGGCCGTACTATCTCGTCCAGGGATATCCCCTGGCGGCCATCCCGCTGATGCTGATCCTCTTCCCCCCGCGCTACACTCGCGGCAGGGACCTGGTGATCGCGGTGGCGTGGTACGCAGCGGCCAAGGGGTGCGAATGGTACGACCGCGAGGTGTACCGCCTGCTGGGGGAGGTCGTGAGCGGACACACGATCAAGCACCTCCTCAGCGCCGCCGGCGCCTTCTGGGTGCTGCGCATGCTCTGGCTGCGCCGCCCCAACCGCTCTTTTCACCTTGCGGGTCGGACGCTTCGTCATTAGTCATTAGTCATTAGTCATTAGTCATTAGTCATTCGCCGGGCGGCCTGCGACTAATGACGAATGACCAATGACGAATGACGAAGGCATGAAAAAAGCCATCATCACGGGCATCACGGGGCAGGACGGCAGTTACCTGGCGGACCTGCTGCTGGCGCAAGGCTACGCGGTCCACGGCATGGTGCGCCGCGCCAGCACCGAGACGTTCGACCGCATCAACCATCTGGTCGGCCGCGTCACCCTGCACCAGGCCGACCTGCTCGACCAACTCTCGATTATTGACATGGTCCGCGAGGTGGAGCCCGACGAGGTTTACAACCTCGCCGCCATGTCGTTTGTACCGACCAGCTGGAAGCAGCCGGTGCTGACCGGCGAGTTCACGGCCATGGGCGTCACGCGCGTCCTGGAATCGATCCGCCTGCTCAACCCGCGGGGGATCAAGTTCTACCAGGCATCGTCGAGCGAGATGTTCGGCAAGGTGCAGGAGGTGCCCCAGCGCGAGACGACCCCCTTGTACCCGCGCAGCCCTTACGGGGTGGCCAAGGTGTACGGGCACTACTTGACGGTGAACTACCGCGAGAGCTACGGCATGTTCGCCTGCTCCGGCATCCTCTTCAACCACGAGTCGCCGCGGCGCGGCCTGGAGTTCGTCACCCGTAAGGTGACCGACGGCGTCGCCCGCATCAAGTTGGGGTTGGCCAAGGAGCTGCGCCTGGGCAACCTGGAGGCCAAGCGCGACTGGGGCTTCGCCGGCGACTACGTCAAGGCGATGTGGCTGATGTTGCAGCAGGAGCGGCCCGACGACTACGTCATCGCCACGGGGCAGACGCACTCGGTGCGCGAGCTGGCCGAGGAGGCGTTCGGCTGCGCCGGCCTGGACTGGCAGAAGTACGTGGTGCAGGACCCGGCCCTGATACGGCCGGCGGAGGTCGATCTGCTGGTGGGCGACGCGACGAAGGCGAAGCGCATCCTGGGCTGGGTCCCGGAGGTGGACTTCCGCGGCCTCGTCCGCATGATGGTCGAGGCGGACCTTCAACGATTGAAGAAATGAAGAATGAAGAATGAAGAACGGAGAACGGAGAATGAGAGATAATTCCTCATTGCTTATTCTTCGTTCTTCATTCTTCATTGAAGTGTCATGCGTAACCTCATCACCGGCGTCACCGGTTTCGCGGGCGGCCACCTGGCCGAGGCGCTGCTGGCGCGCGGCGAGGCGGTCGTCGGCGTCAGCCGGCGGCCAGCCTGGCCCCCCGAGTGGCGGCACCTCGCCGGCATGGCCGAGCTTCGCGCCTGCGACGTCGGCGATGGGGTTGCCCTGGAAGAGCTGCTGCGCGAGGTGCAGCCGGAGCGCATCTACCACCTCGCCGGCTACGCCCAGACGGCCCGCTCGTTCCAGGAGCCCGACGCCGCCTGGGCCGGCAACCTCGGGGCGACGCGCTCGCTGTTCGAGGCCGTGCTGCGCTGGGACGGCCGGCCGCGCATCCTGTTCGTCGGCAGCGGCCTGGTCTACGGCGACGCGGCCACGCCGGGGCAGCGGTTCGACGAAACCTGCCTCTTGCAACCGACGAGCCCCTATGCCGCCAGCAAGGCGGCGGCCGACCTCGTCAGCTACCAATTCGCCCGCGCCCCCGGCCTCGACATCGTCCGCGCCCGGCCGTTCAACCACATCGGCCCCGCGCAGTCGTCGGAGTTTGCCGTCGCCCACTTCTGCAAGCAGGTGGCGGCCATCACCCTCGGCCACGCCCCGCCCGTGCTGGAGACCGGCAACCTGGCGCCGCGCCGCGACCTGACCGACGTGCGCGACGTGGTGCGCGCCTACGTGCTCCTGATAGAGCGCGGCCGCGCCGGCGAGGCGTACAACATCGGCACGGGACAGACCTTCGCCATGCGGGAGGTCGTCGATCACCTGCTGGCGCTGTCGGGCGTCACCGTCGAGGTGCGGCTGCGACAAGACCTGGTGCGCGCCGCCGACGCGGCCGCGGTCAGCGCCGACGCCGGCAAGCTGCGCCGCGCGACCGGCTGGGCGCCGGCGCTCTCCCTCGAGCAGACGCTGCGCGACACGTTGGAGTACTGGAGACGACAATCGGTGTAGCGGCCGCCCTCGATTTATCGTTTCGCGAAACGATGAACGATTTATCGGTTCGCGAAACGATAAATCGAGGGCGGCCGCTAAACGGCGCGGAGGATCCCTCGTGAAAATCGCAGTCATCGGCACCGGCTACGTCGGCCTGGTCACGGCAACCTGCCTCGCCGAGAGTGGCAACGACGTGGTCGGCATCGACAAGGATTCGTCCAAGATCGCGCGGCTCGACGACGGCGAGTTGCCCATCTACGAGCCCGGCCTGCTGGAACTGGTGCAGCGCAACGTGCGCGAGGGCCGGCTGCGCTTCACCACCGACCTCGCCGCCGCCGTCGCCCCGGCGCAGCTCATCTTCATTGCCGTCGGCACCCCGCAGGGCAAGGACGGCGGCGCCGACCTGTCCAACGTCTGGGCGGTCGGCGACGCCCTCGCCGCCGCCGTCACCGGCCCGAAGGTCGTCGTCATCAAGAGCACCGTCCCGGTCGGCACCAACCGCCAACTCGCCGAGCGCCTGGCGGCGCAGACGCCGCAGCGCCTCGACGTGGCCAGCAACCCGGAGTTCCTCAAGGAAGGCGCCGCGGTGGACGACTTCATGAAGCCGGACCGTGTTGTCGTCGGCGCGCGCCGGCCCGAGGTCGCCGAGGTGCTGCGCGAGTTGTACGCCCCGTTCCTGCGCACCGAGCGCCCGTTTTTGGTCATGTCGCCGGAGAGCGCCGAGATGACCAAGTACGTCGCCAACGCGATGCTGGCCACGAAGATCAGTTTCATCAACGAGATGGCCAACCTGTGCGAGCACATGGGGGCCGACATCAACGACGTCCGCCGCGGCATCGGCCACGACGCCCGCATCGGCTTTCAATTCCTCTTTCCCGGAGCGGGATACGGTGGGTCCTGCTTTCCAAAGGATGTACGCGCTCTTATTAATATGGCATGCGCCCTCGACCTGCCGCTGCACGTGATGGAGGCGGTGGACCGCGTCAACGAGGCGCAGAAGCGCGTCCTGGTCGCCAAGGTGCGCAAGCACTACGGCGACGCCCTGGGGGAGAAGACGCTCGCCGTCTGGGGCCTGGCGTTCAAGCCGCGCACCGACGACGTGCGCGAGGCGCCGGCGCTGGCCTTCCTCGACGCCCTGCTCGGCGACGGGGCGCGGCTGCGCGTCCACGACCCGGAGGCGATGGGCAACGTGCGGGCGCTGTACGGCGACAAGTTGGCGTACTGCGACCGGCCGTACGGGGCGCTGGAAGGGGCCGACGGGTTGGTGATCCTGACGGAGTGGCAGGAGTTCCGCAACCCCGACTTCGAGGTCATGCGCCGACTGCTGCGCGAGAAGGTGATCTTCGACGGCCGCAACCTCTACGAGCCGAAAACGGTCGCGAACTACGGCTTCACCTACTACCCCATCGGTCGCAGCCAGGGGTAAGCCGCTTGCGGCTTGGCATGACCTGCGAAGCCGCAAGCGGCGGAAAAAGTACAGGCCCCCGGCTCCTTGCGGAGTCGGGGGCCTGGGAGTTGACCTCAGGACTACGGCCTGGTGAAAAAGGGGGTTCGCAGACGACCACATCCGCCCCCCTGCGACGGATACCTGGCTCCGAGCCAAGGAAGCCGCTGCGCCTCCCCCTTTTCGCCAGGCCGTAGTGGTTGTCTTTAGTTGCACACGCCGTGCCATGCACCCGCGCCCCGCCCGGAACCGCCCCGGACATTCGAGCGCAAGTGCTTATCCCGCCAGGAGAAAGAAAAAACACAATGGTCGGAAGGCCGGCGCACGGCACCCCCAACTTGTGTTTCGGAACGTTAATAGGAGTAATTAGCGACGTTAACGAAGGTTAACGCTTGTTAACGACGGACAGTGACGATCATGCAGTCGCACTGGGAGGTGAAGTAGCTGTACCACGTCGCCAGGCGCGAGGTGGGCTTGGCGGCGAGGAGGCGGTGCCAGCGCGGGGCGTCGCCGTGGCGGACCGACAGTTTCGCCGACGAGCGCAGCCAGTCGCTGTGCCGCACCATGCGGACCGGCCCGACGTTGAAGCCGACGTTCTCGAGCATGAGGTGCAGCGTCCACGGCGCGAAGTGCGTCAGGTGGCGCGGCAGATCCAGCGCGTACCAGGCGGCGCCGAACCAGCGGAATGGCAGGCTGTCGATGTTCGGCACCGCCACCAGGAGCTTGCCGCCCGGGGCGAGCAGCTTGTGCGCCTCGGCGAGCACCGCCATCGGCCGGTGGACGTGCTCCAGCGAGTGCCACATGGTAATCACGTCGAAGCTTCCGGGGCGCAGGTCGGGGTGCGGCAGGCTGCCGAGCAGGGCGCGCAGGCCGAGGCCGTTGCGCACGTGTCCGACGGCGGCGGGCGAGACGTCGAGGCCGGTCACCTTCCAGCCCTGGCGGTGCATCCGCTGCAAAAACGAGCCGCCGCCGCAGCCGAAGTCGAGCAGGCGCCCCTGGCCGTGCCAGGCCAGCGCCTGCCGCTCCTGCCGCGGGCCACGCCACGGCGACGGCAGGCGCAGCCGCCAGGCCCGTCGCCCCCGCCGCGAGCCGGGAAGCCGGTGCGGCCGGTAGGCCGAGGGGTAAAACTGGCCGATGCTGGCCGACGACGGCCGGGGGTTGGTGAAACACAGGCCACAGTCGAGACACTGCACGACCGCAAACCACAGGCCGGTGCCGCCGGGGGCGCTGTCCGGCGCCTCCAGCAAGGGCGTCCAGCGCTGCCCGCCACAGAGCAGGCAGTCGGGCTCCTCCCACTCCACGACCGGCCCCAACGAACTCGAGGCGGTCAGATCAGGCGGCATCAAGATCATCGGTCGAAATCCCTTGCGACGGCCGGCGGACTCCGATCCCTCGCCCGCGGGGCGGAACTATACCCGAGCCCGCCCGAGACGGTCAACGGCAGGAAAATGAAGAGACCCTGGAGAAGAAACCGGGCTGGCCGCCATGACAACCGGGAAGCTGTCGGCTCGTCCCTCTTTGCTCGACTCCTCAGGGGGGCCGCCCCGGGGAAGCGGCCGCCGCAAACCCCGTGACCAACACCACTTAACAGCTGGACGATCTCCAAGCCGGGGCATGGTTCAAACGCGGGTCGCGCCGTGCCTGTGCCCGTGCCCGTGCCCGTGCCCGATACCAGACCGGGCACGGGCACGGGCACGGGCACGGACCCGCGCCACCTGAAACGGCCCGTTTTTGAACCCGGCCCAAGCCGGCAGGGGTCGGTTTCCCTCACCGATGTTGCTAAGGTCTCGGAAAAAGGCGCCGCCCCCCCGTCGTGGCTTGCCGGTGACACGAAGCGGCCGGCCGCGGGGGCTACCCGCGGCCGGCGCGTGGTGATTGAGGCATCTCGTCAGGCGCGAGCGCCTGCCAGCCGGTTGTGTCCGTTCATAGTGGCCCCGCCTTTCCCGCCCGCCCGCGCGGGGCGAGACGTCGCTGGCGCGGTCTCCGCTCGCCCTTTCCCGCCGTCCACGATGTTCTGCAGCTCGTCCGCCATCCGCGAAAGTTCCTGCGCGGCACCCAGGGAGTTGCTCGACCCTTCCGTCATCTGCTGGGCTGCCTCCGCGACTGCGGTGATGTTCTGGGCGATCTCGCTACTCCCCTTCGCCGCCTCCGCCACGTTGCGGCCCATCTCGTTGGTCGTGGCCGTCTGCTCCTCCACCGCACCGGCGATCGTGCCCTGGATGTCGTTGATCTGCCGGATGATGCTGCTAATCTGCTCGGTCGCGTCCACCCCTTCCTTCGTCTTCAGCTGGATGGCCTCGATCTTCTGGCGGATGTCCTCGGTGGCCTTGGCGGTCTCCTTGGCCAATTCCTTGACCTCGTTGGCCACCACCGCGAAGCCCTTGCCCGCCTCACCGGCCCGCGCCGCCTCGATGGTCGCGTTGAGCGCCAGCAGGTTGGTCTGCTCGGCGATGCTCGTGATCACCTTGATGACGGCCCCGATCTCGGCGCTCGACTCGCCCAGCTTGTTCATGGTCGCGGACGTCGTCTCCGCGGCGGTGACCGCCGTCTGGGCCACGCGGGCCGCCTCCGCGGAATTCTTGGCGATCTCCTTGATGCTTGCCGACATCTCCTCCATGCCGGTCGCCACCGTCTGCACATTCTTGCTGACCTGCTCGGCCGCCGCCGACACGACTCCGGCCTGCGCCGCCGTCTCTTCCGCGTTGGCACTCATCTGCTGGCTCGCCGCCGACAACTCCTCCGAGGAGGACGCCAGCGCCCCCGCGTTCTCCCGGATCGCTTGCTCGACCATTAGCCGGTGGAGGGCGGCGGAGACCATGCGGCCCACGCTGCGCAGGGCCTCGAGGCGCTCCTTGGACGGGTTGAGCGTTTCCAGGGAGAAGAAGTCCATGGTGGCGACTACTTCGCCGTCGGCGAGGATGGGGAAACAGACGCCGGACTTGACGCCGGCGCGCTGGGCGACCGGGGCGCGGCAGCAGTCGGTCATCCGGCCGATGTCGGCGGTGAAGACCAGGTCGCGCTGCTTCCAGGCGCGGCCGCTGAGGCCCACGCCCTCGCGGAAGCTGGCCGACGTGGTCACGCGCCGGAACTCGTCGTTGACCGACCCCGACTCGACGGTGAACTTCAGCACCCGCTCCTGCGGGTCCACCGTCCAGTACGACCCGTAGGCCCAGCCGAAGGCGCTGCGGACAGTCTCTAGCGCCGCCCGTGCCGCCTCGTCCGGGCTGGTCGCTTCGCCGACTGCCTGGAGTACCTTGGTCACCGCCCCGGCGTCAGCGGCCGACTGCTCCTGCTTCTTGGCGTCTTCAATCCGACTGAGGGCGGCGGAGACCAGGCGGCCCACGGTGCGCAGGGCGTGGAGGCGCTCCTGGGACGGATTGAGCGTCTTCAGGGAGAAGAAATCCATGGTGCCGACCACCTGGCCCTGCACGAGGATGGGGAAGCAGACGCCGGACTTGACGCCGGCGCGCTGGGCGACGGAGGCGCGGCAGCAGTCGGTCATCTGGCCGATGTCGGCCGTGAAGACCAGGTCGCGTTGCTTCCAGGCGCGGCCGCTGAGGCCCACGCCCTCGCGGAAGCTGGCCGACGTGGTCACGCGTCGGAACTCGTCGTTGACCGACCCCGACTCGACGGTGAACTTCAGCACCCGCTCCTGCGGGTCCACCGTCCAGTACGACCCGTAGTCCCAGCCGCCGGCGCTCCGAACGGTGTCCAGCGCCAACTTGGCCGCCTCGGTGACGGTGCTGGCCTCCCCGACGGCTTCGAGCACCTTGATGACGGCGGCGGCGCTCGCCGCCGCCGCCGCTTGCTTATCGGTCTCGCGGATCCGAGCCATCGTCCCAGACACGAGGTTCCCGACGCTGCGTAGCGTTTCGAGTCGCTCCTCGGACAGGGAGAGCGTTGTCAGGGAGAAGAAGTCCATGGTGCCGACCACCTCGCCGTTGGCGAGGATGGGGAAGCAGACTCCGGACTTGAAGCCGGCGCGCTGGGCGATGGAGGCGCGGGAGCAGTCGGTCATCTGGCCGATGTCGGCCGTGAAGACCAGGTCGCGTTGCTTCCAGGCGCGGCCGCTAAGGCCCACGCCCTCGCGGAAGCTGGCCGACGTGGTCACGCGCCGGAACTCGTCGTTGACCGACCCCGACTCGACGGCGAACTTCAGCGCCCGCTCCTGCGGGTCCACCGTCCAGTACGACCCATACGCCCAGCCGAAGTCGCTCCGGACCGTCTCCAGCGCCGCCCGTGCCGCCTCGTCGCACGTCGGAGCTGCTCCCACCGCCGCGAGCACATTCATGACCGTGGCCGCGTTGGCGCGGCAGTCCGCCAGGAGCCTCATTGCGGCACTCGTGTTACCAAACCACGCCATTTCTGACTCTCCTCATCTAGCATACACGTTCAAGTTAGCCCGCGTGATGGCGAGCACCAGTTCACAGCCGGGCGGCGTGCCAGCACACCGCGGTGCATCTCAGCGTGCGCGGGCCAGCCCCGCGGGCCGACTTCCGCGGGCCTTCGCGGTCATTTCCCGAGTCGATTGAGCCGAGGCCAAGCGAGCCTTCCCCGGGGCCTCGTAGCGGAACTGGCCGACCAGCTGCTGGAGCTCGGCGGCCATGCGGGCCAGTTCGGAGGCCGCCTTCTGAGCGTTGCCCGCCCCTTCCGTGGTCGAGCCTGCCGCCTGGGCCACGGTGGTGATGTTCTGGGCGATCTCGCCGCTACCCTTGGCGGCCTCCGCGACGTTGCGGCCCATCTCGTTGGTGGTCGCCGTCTGCTCCTCCACCGCCCCCGCGATGGTGCTGGAGATGTCGTTCACCTTGTCGATGACCTCGCCGATCTGCTTGATGGCGTCCACGGCCCCGCGGGTGTCGGTCTGGATGGCCTCGATTTTCTGTCCGATCTCCTCGGTGGCCTTGGCGGTCTCCTTGGCCAGTTCCTTGACCTCGTTGGCCACGACGGCGAAGCCCTTGCCCGCCTCGCCGGCGCGGGCCGCCTCGATGGTGGCATTAAGAGCCAGCAGGTTGGTCTGTTCGGCGATGCTGGTGATGACCTTGATGACCTTGCCGATCTCGGCGCTGGAGTCGCCCAACTTGGCCACCGAGGCGTTGGCGGACGTGGCGACCTGGACGGCGGACTGGGCGACGCGGGCGGCCTCGGCGGCGTTCTTGGCGATCTCGCGAATGGAGGCGCTCATCTCTTCGGTGCCGGTGGCGACGGTCTGCACATTCTTGCTGACCTGATCACTGGCGGCGGAGACGACACCGGCCTGGGCCGCCGTCTCTTCGGCGTTCGCGCTCATTTGCGTGCTGACGGCGGACAGTTCCTCTGAGGCCCCGGCCAGCGCCTGCGCGTTGCCGGCGATGGCCGCCACGCTCGACCGCAGGTTCTCCAGCAGCGCCCGCAGCCCCTCGCCCATCTGGCCGATGGCGTCGGAGCCCGCGATCGTGACCTCGCGCGTCAGGTCGCCCTGGGCGGCCGCGTTCACCGTCTCCAGCAGCGAGTCCACCTTCCCTCGCAGCTCGTCCGCCTTGCGCTTGTCCTCCTCGGCCTGCTGCCGCTCGCGCGCCGCCTGCCCGTCGGCCAGCTGCTTCTCGCGCAGCGCCTGTTGCCGGTCGCGCTCGGCCTGTTCTGCCGCGAGCTGCTTCTCGCGCTCGGCCTGCTCCTTTTCCTTCTGCTTCGCCAGACGCATCGCCTCGATGGCGTGGTTGAGCCCGTCCGCCATCCGACCGACTTCGTCCCGGGCGCTGTAATCGACCCGCCTGGTGAGGTCGCCGCGGGAGACGGCTTCCAGCACGCCGAGCGCGGCCTGCAGCGGCCGGGCGATGAGCCGGGCGATGCCGAAGCCGAGTCCCAGGCCGAGTAACAGGCCGCCCGCCACGAAGCCGATCATCGTCTTCCGGCTGGAGGTGTAGATCTGCTGCGACTCTTCGTGCTTCGCCTTCGAGATCTCTTCCTTGAGGGAAATGGTGTGGTTGAGTGCGTTGATCACCGCGTAGAACTTGTCGCGGAGTTCCCCGGCATTCTTTGTTGCTTCGGCCGTGCGGCCCGCGAGGACGACGAGCAAGACCCGGTCCTCGACGAGGCGGTTATACTCGTCGGCCGCCCGCGCGTAATCCTGGAAGGCGGCGCGAACCGTTTCATCCCGGATCGTGGGGGGGAACTTTTGCTGGCGATCCTGAAGCTCCCGCTGCAGCTCGCGCGTCCGATCAACAGCGTGCTTCGCCTTCTCGGGATCAGTTTCCGTGAGTGTGATGTAGACGTTGGTGCGAATCTGATGCACCAGACCGCGCATTTGCGTCAGCTGCATGCTGGGCAGCAGCTGTACCTCATACAGGTTGTCGGCGTTGGCGTTGATACCGGCCATGTTGCTGACACCCAACCACCCAACGACGCCGGTGATCAGACCGACGAGGGCGAATGCCACCATCAGCTTGATCGTGGTGGGAAGGTTCCGGAACCACTGCATGATCGATCCTCGGTCGGTGACGGGCGATGCTCGCTAAGGGGCCATGATGCCCGGACGGGCGGAGGGGGCCCGCGCGGCCGCGCGCTTCGCGCATTTCTCTTTGCGCGGACCGACTACCGGGCCGCCTCAGATCTCGTCCGGTCGATCGGGTGGGATGAGGCCTACTTCGTGGAGCCACCTCTGCCGGGGCGGCGCTTGTCGCATCGCCCCGGCGGCGGTCGCCAGAGGACACGGCTTAATCTACCTCATTTTTGCTATCGAGGATGAACAACAATCCGAACTCGAGTTGGTCACTGCAAGCAGAGCTTGGGAACGCGGTTTTCTCCAGAGCGGGTCAATTCGCCTCCGGGGGCAGGCCGCCCTTCCGGCCGACCCGGCGGGCGATGTGCTGGCCGATCTCACCCAGCGGCAGCACCAGGTTGGCGATGCCGGCGCGCACGACCGATCCGGGCATTCCCCAGACGGTACTGCTGGCCTCGTCCTGAGCCAGCACCTCCCCCCCGGCCGCGCGGACCGCCTCACACCCGCGCAGCCCGTCCTGCCCCATCCCGGTGAGCACGACGGCCAGCACCGCCCCGTAGGCGTTGGCCACCGAGCGGAACAGCACGTCGGCCGACGGGCGGCAGGAGTTCTCCGGCGGCTCGTCGTGGATCCGCAGTCGCCGCGCCGAGCCGAAGCGGAAGACCCCCATATGCGCGCCCCCGGGGGCCAGCCACACCGTCCCCGGGCGCAGCTGCGCCCCCTGGACCCCCTCCGCCACTCGCAGGTGGCAGGAAGCGGTCAGGCTGTTCGCGAGCACCTGCGTCATGCCCGCCGGCATGTGCTGGACGATCAGGACCGGGACGGGAAAATCGGAGGGCAGGCGCGGGAGCACCTTGGCCAGGGCGGCGGGCCCGCCGCTGGAAACCCCTACCGCCACGACGCTGATTTCCCCCCGACAGGCGCCCCCGGTGCCGACCCGCGCCGGGGCGGGCGTGGGCCCGCCGCTCCGGGCAAACAGCTTCACGCGCGGGGCCAGCTCCTCGCGGACCAACTGGGCGGCAGCGGGAAGAACTTCCCCCCCACTGGCGGTGTCCGCCATCCGTGCCGGAGCAGTCACGTAGTCGCTGGCTCCCAGGGCGAGGGCCTCCAGAGTAAAGGACGACCTGCGCCGCGCCTGGTCGCTGAACAGGATGACCGGGAGGTCCGGGAATCGGGCGAGGAGGGCTGCCAAGGTTGGCAGCCCGTCGGCGCCGCCCCCGTCCGGCGTCAGAACCACCAGGTCGGGGGCCGTCGCGGCGATCTTCGCCAGCGCAGCCGGGCCGGAGGTCGTCAGCCCGACCACCTGCAGCGCCGCGTCCTGGTTCAGCACCTGGGACAGGAGGACGCGATCCAGGAACGTGCCGCCCACAACAAGGACGCGGCTTACGCGCATGTGTCGGCCCCCCGCGCCGGGGCGCCAGGTGCGACCGCCTGCGGCGACGGCGCGGCGGAGTTCGCCTGCAGGTGCGCGCGGCAGGCGGGGCAGGGCTCGGCGCGGGCCAACCCCTCGCACTGCGCCAGGTACAGTTCCAGATGGACCCAGCCGCCTTCGCCGTCATCGACCTTCCGGCAGCGCGGGCACAGCGGCAGCAAGGACTCGATCTGGGCGGCGTAGGCGTGCAGGGAAATGATCCGCTCGGCCACGCGCAGGCGGGCGGCGAGCTGCTCCTCGTCGAACGGCTTGCTGATGAAGTCGTCCGCGCCGGCCGCCATCCCCTCGAGGTAGTACCCCTTCCCGGTCAGCATGGTGAGGAGGATGAGGTAGGGGTAGTAGGGGAGCGGCCCGCTGCGGATGAGCTTGCACAGCTCGGCCCCGTCCACTTCCGGCATCCGCCAGTCGGCGATGACCACGGCGAACGGCTCGCGCAAGAACGCCTCCCAGGCCTGCTGCCCGTTCTCCGTGGCGACGACCTCGTGCCCGAGTTTCCGCAGGGTTGCCCCCAGGAGGAGCCGCGCGGCCCCGGTGTCGTCCGCGATCAAGATCTTCATGCCGGTACTCCTGCTGTCAGGTGCCTCGTCAGTTCCACCTCGGTGACCGCGAAGGCGGCTTCGATTTCGCACAGCAGCCCCGCCGCGCCCGCCGCACCCGCCGCCGCGTCGAGGTGTTCCAGGTCGCAGCAGAGCTGCCGCAGGCGCAGGGCGCCCATGCTGGCGGACGCCCCCTTGAGGGCATGTGCCGCCCGGCGGACGGCCGTGAGGTCGTCCGCGCCGGCCGCCTGGCGCATCGCCGCCACGTTGCTCACGTAGTCCTGGCGGAACGTCGCCAGCAGCTCGCCGATGAACGATGGGCCGACGGACGTGGCCAACTCGCGCAGTCGCGCGACCGTCGCCGGATCGACCGCGAGAGGTTCCGGCGGCGGCGCGGCGGCAGGGCCAGGCGCCCCCCCCGCCTGCCCGTCCCGCGGGCGGAGGCACCGGCGTAGCACCAGGCCGAGCATGTCCCGCGTCACGGGCTTGCCGAGGTAATCGTTCATGCCGGCCGACAGGCAGCGCTCCCGGTCTCCCTTGAGGCCCTTCGCCGTCATCGCGACAATGGGGATGTCCCGGTGACCGTTGCGGCGGAGGGCAGCCGCGGCCTCGAAGCCATCCATGACGGGCATCTCACAGTCCATGAGCACGAGGTCGTAGGGAACCAGCCCAATCATCTCGACGGCCTCGCGGCCGTTGGCGGCCACGTCGGTGCGGCAGCCGAGGCTCTGCAGCAGCAGCGTTGCGACCTTCTGGTTGGTGACGTTGTCTTCAACCACGAGCACGCGCGCCCCCTGCCCGGGGGCCGGCGTCCGGGATCCCGCATTGGCCACCGGCTCGTGGCCGGCCTCAGCCCCGGCGGCCGCCAGCTGGAGGTCGGCCAGCGACTCCGCCAGCCGGGACCGGTGGAGCGGCCGGCACACGACACGGTCGAAGCCCGCCGCGCGGAACAGCCGGTCGCGCGCCTCGGTCATGGGGGTCGCCACGACCAACCCGGTCGAGCGCAGCCTCGCGTCGGCCCGAACCGCCCGGGCGAACGAGGCCCCCTCCTCCGCGCCAGACGGCCAGTCTACCACGGCCACGTCGTAGCGTTTGCCGGCGTCCTGGGCGCCCCGGAGGGCCGCCAGGGCCTCGGCGACGTCGCCGCTGGCGCGACACTCCAGCCCCAGGCCCTCGGCGTGCTCCCGCGCGGCGCGGCGCACCTCCGGCGACCGGGCCACGACGAGGACGCGAAGGTCGGGCGGCCCGGCCTGCCGCTCCTTCTCGGCGCCACCCAGGGGGAGCGGTAACTCCACCCAGAAGTGGGCCCCGCCCTCCGGCCGGTTCCCCGCCCCGATCCGGCCCCCCATCAGGTCCACCAGCTGTTTGCTGATGGCCAGGCCCAACCCGGTCCCCCCGTACTTCCGCGTCGTGGACTTGTCGGCCTGGTTGAACCTCTCGAACAGCGACGGCAACTTCTCCTCCGGGATGCCGATGCCGCTGTCGCTCACGGAGAATTGCAGCGGGACAGCCGCTTGCGGCTTAGCGTCGGTTGGCGCTAAGCCGCAAGCGGCCAGACACACCTCGACGACCACCTCGCCCTTGTCGGTGAACTTGACGGCGTTGCCCAGCAGGTTGATGAGCACCTGGCGAATCCGCCCGGCGTCGCCAACCACGCGGCGGGGGGCCGCCGGCGCGTAGCAAACGACCAGGTCGATTCCCTTCTCGTCGGCCCGCGGGCCGAGCAGGTCGGCCACGCCCTCGACCAGCTGCGGCAGATCGAAGGGCTGGGTCTCCAGCTCCATCTTGCCGGCCTCGATCTTCGAGAAGTCGAGGACGTCATTGAGCAAGGCGAGCAGGGCTTCGGCGCTGGAGCGCGCGATGGCGGCCACGTTGCGCTGCTGGGGTGTCAGGGCGGTGTCCATCAGCAGGCCGAGCGGCCCAATGACGCCGTTGAGCGGGGTGCGGATCTCATGGCTCATCGTCGCCAGGAAGTCGCTCTTGGCCCGGCTGGCCTCCTCTGCCGCTTCCTGAGCCTGTTTGAGGGCGGTAACATCGGTGCGCAGGCTGACGATCCCGCCGTCGCTGGTGCGCCGGTCGCCGATCCGCACCCAGCGATCAACCAGGCGCTGCTCGAAAGGAGGGCCGGGGTTGCGGTGGCTGCGCAAGCGCTCGGCGATCCACTCGTCCGCCGACAGCCCGGTATGAAGGTGGGCGCCGGCCCGGCAGAACACCCGCAGGATCTCTTCATAGGGCGTCCCGGGGATCATGGCCCCGGCAGACACGGCGTAGATCTCCTTGTACTTGCTGTTGCAGGTCACCAGGCGGTCGTCGGGCCCGAACATGACGAATCCCGCGTCCAGGCTCTCGATAGCGTCGATCAACTGGGCGCGGGCTTGCCGCAACTCGTCCCCCGCCCGGCGGCGCTCGGAAATGTCGTGACAGATCACCACGCCGCCGCAGACGGCGCCGTCGGTCCCACAAAGCGGCCTGCCACTCGCCTCGATCCACCGGCCCTCGGGCTCGCCGGGCTGCCGCGCGAAGATCTCCACGTCATTGGTGGCTTCGCCGTGCTGGGCCCTCACCAGCGGCAGTTCCTCTGCCGGGAAGGGTGTGGCACAGTCGGGGAGAAACAGGCCGTAGCGCTCCGGCCACTGGCCGGGCTGGGTAGCCGCGGGGCCGGTACCGAACAGGCGCCGCGCGGCCGGGTTGTACACCAGGTACTTCCCGTCCAGGTCGGCGGCAATGACCGCGTCGCCGATGTTGGCCAGGACCGACTGGAACATGGCCCTTTGGCGGCGCAGCTCCGCTTCGGCCAGCTTGCGCTGGGTGATGTCGCGGGCCACCATGGAAATACGCTCGATGCCGCCGTTCTCGCCCCGGTGGCCGACCAGAACCATCGACACGGGGATCTCGCGCCCGTCATGGGCGAGCAGCGCACCATCGCCCGACCAGACGCCGTGCCGATGGACGGCGGGGAACACCTCGGCTTCCAGGATCTGGCGGGCCCACTTCGGCTGATAGGCCCAGACCGCGCTGCCGCGCAGCTCCTCGTCCTCCCGGAAGCCGAGGAGAACCCGACCCGAGCGATTCACGTAGCGGACCGTCTGATTGGCGTCGATCGTGCAGACGAGGTCGCTGGTCGCTTCCAGGATGTCGGCCTGCAAGGCGCGCCCCTGGTCGGCCAGCTTGCGGCGTGTGATGTCCTCGTGGGCCACGACCAGGCGCGTCGGACCGTCTCCCGAGAACCGAGTCACGCGGACGTTGAACCAGCGCTTCTCCGTGGGGCTATGGCAGGGATACTCCAGGCTGAATTCTCCGACTCGGTTGGCCATCACGTCGCGGATGCCGGCCGCCACGGCCGTGGCCGATCCCGCGCATAACCCGTCGGTCGTCTCACACGCTTCCAGGTAGTTGGTCCCCAGGCCATACTCGGCTGGCGCCGGGCCGTTGGCGTCCGCGAAGCGGCGCCACGACTCGTTGACGGCGATGACGGTCCCCTGCTCGTCAAGCACGGCGATGTGCGCCGACAGGGCATCGAGGGCGGACTGGCTGAAGCGCAAGGCCTCGCGCGCCTCTTGCTCCGCACACTTGCGCCCGGTGATGTCTTGCGCCATCGTCAGGAACTCCTGGGGCGTGCCGTGCGCGTCGCGGACCACGGCCACGCTGAGAAGGACCCATACGATCCGCCCCTCCTTGTGGACGTAGCGTTTTTCCGAGTGGCAGAACTGGACCTCCCCGGCCAGGAGCCCGCGTAGATGGTCCAGGTCCACCGCCAGGTCCTCGGGGTGGGTGATGGCCTGGAAGGTGCTGGCCAGCAACTCCTCCTCGGAGTAGCCGACGATCTCGCACAGGGCCCGGTTCACCCGCAGCCAGCGGCCGTCCAAATCTTCGATCGCCATCCCGGCGCCGGCGTGGTCGAAGGCGTTGCGGAATCGTTCCTCACTCTCCCGCAACGACTCCTCGGCCTGCTTGATGTCGGTCATGTCCGAGGCGATGCCGATTATGAGGCGCACGTCCCCCCGGGCGTCGAAGACCGGGAAGGCACGGTCGCGGACCCAGCGGATGCTGCCGTCCGGGCGAACGACGCGGTACTCGCAGGAAAACGATCCCGTGGACATTCGGGACAGCACCCCGCGGAACGCCTCGCGGTCCTCGGGGTGGACGGCCTCGACGAAGGACAGGGGGGACGCGTACAGGCTGGCGCACGTCCGCCCCCAGAGGGTCTCGTAGGCCGGGCTGACGTACAGGACGCGGTCCATCTGGGGCGTGTTGATCCAGAACACGTCGTGGATCGTCTCGGTGATCAGGCGGAAACGCTCCTCGCTTTCCTGCAGCGCCTCCTCGGTCCGCTTGCGGGCCGTGATGTCCTCCTTGACGGCCACGAAGTGGGTGATGATCCCAGCGCTATCGCGGACGGGCGAGATGCAGGCGCTCTCCCAGTAGTGGCTGCCGTCCTTGCGGCGGTTACAGAACTCGCCCCGCCATTCCCGCCCCGAAGTGATGGTGGCCCACAGTTCCTTGTAGAACTCGGGCGGATGCCGGCCGGACTTGAGCAAACGTGGGTTCTGGCCGATGGCCTCTTCGCTGGTGTAGCCGGTCACCTCGACGAACTTCGGGTTGACATACTCGATGACGCCCGAGCAGTCCGTGATGACCACCGAGCAGGCGCTCTGTTCGACCGCGCGGGACAGTTGGCGCAACTGGCCCTCGGCGCGCTGCCGCTCCGCGATGTCGTCTTGAAGGGCCCGGTTCACTCGCCCCAGTTCGTCGGTCCGCTGCGCCACCCGGGTTTCGAGGTGGGCGTGGGCGGCCCGGAGCGAATCCGCCATGCGGTTGAACACTCCCTCCATCGTCCCGATCTCGTCCGCCGCGACCCCCTCCATGCGCAGTGCGCCCGACGGGTTGGCGGCGATCTGCTCCATGACCGCCGCGGCCCGGAGCAGCCGCCGGTTGACGAGCCGGTGGAACAGGGCCCCGATGAGCAGGACCAGGACGAGCGCCAGCGCGCCGCCCGCGGCGAGGACGCTCACCTTCACGGCCGAGTGCTCCACGCGGAGCGGCTCGGCGGGGATGGCGACCACGACGGCGCCCTCGACCGCGCCTTCCTTCCAGCCGTAGCCGTGATCTGGCCCGTAGCGCTCCACCATCTCCCGGGGTGCGGCGGCCGGCGTCCCGTGGCAGGACAGGCACGCCCGTCCCGCGACGATGGGGCGGGCCAGGTAGAACTGTTCGATGCCATCCTTCTGTCGAAACCCGCTGACCTCCGCCAGGCCAGGCTCGGCCTGGAAGCGCCGGATCCACGCTTCTTCTTCCGCGTCGGCGAGGTTATGCAGATTGAGCGGGTTGAGGGTGACTTCCCGCAAGGTGCGTTCCGGCGTCTCGCGACCCAACTCGCTGAAGACACCGCGCACCAGGAAAGTCGCGGAATCGCATTCTGGGGTAATGCACCCTTCCCCCCGGCGGAGTGCGGGGGAGCGGGTGTTGTTGGCATAGCGCCGGCAGGCCTCGGCGAAGTTCAGCAGGGTCTCGGCATTTCCGCGGGCGTCCTCCTCGACCAGCTGCTGCTGCTGGCGGACCAGCACCCAGGCCAACCCCGCCAGCGTGGCGACGCAGCAGAGGATGACGGACCCGCCGAACTTCGCGCTCGGTTTCACCACAACCTCCGGGGACGGGGCCCGCGACTCCCGCGCCGTTCAGAAACTGTATCAACAACCCTGTTGCCGCTTGCGGCTTCGCAGGAACGATTGCGAAGCCGCAAGCGGCCAAGTCCTTGGTGTTACAATTTCTCAGCAGGCGGCCGCCCCGACGTCGGACGCGCCTCAACGGCGCCCGGCGCCGGCGGCCTTGGCCACCTTGCCGTTGCGGAGTCGGTTCGTCTGTGGCGCGAGTGCGGGGCGACCGCCGGAGGGGCCAGCCCCCTGGGAGCCGCCCTCCTCGTAGCGGAATTCTCCGACCAGTTGCTGCAATTCGGCGGCCATGCGCGCCAGCTCCGAAGCGGCCTTCTGGGCGTTGCCTGCTCCTTCGGTGGTGCTGCCCGCGGCCTGGGCCACCGTCGTGATGTTCTGGGCGATCTCCGAACTCCCCTTGGCGGCCTCCGCGACGTTGCGGCCCATCTCGTTGGTCGTCGCCGTCTGCTCCTCCACCGCCCCCGCGATGGTGCTGGAGATGTCGTTGACCTTATTGATCACCTCGCCGATCTGCTTGATGGCCTCCACGGCTCCTTGCGTATCGACCTGGATGGCCTCGATCTTCTGTCCGATCTCCTCGGTGGCCTTGGCGGTCTCCTTGGCCAATTCCTTGACCTCGTTGGCGACGACGGCGAAGCCCTTGCCCGCCTCCCCCGCCCGCGCCGCCTCGATGGTGGCGTTCAGCGCCAGCAGGTTGGTCTGCTCGGCGATGCTGGTGATCACCTTGATGACCTTGCCGATCTCGGCGCTCGACTCGCCCAGCTTGGCCACCGAGGCGTTGGCCGCGGTGGCCACCTGGACCGCCGACTGGGCGACCTTGGCAGCCTCGGAGGCGTTCTTGGCGATCTCGCGGATGGAGGCACTCATCTCCTCGGTGCCGGTGGCGACGGTCTGCACGTTCTTGCTGACCTGCTCGCTGGCGGCGGAGACGACGCCGGCCTGGGCCGCCGTCTCCTCGGCGTTGGCGCTCATCTCCGTGCTGACGGCGGACAGCTCCTCCGACGCCCCGGCCAGCGCCTGCGCGTTGCCGGCGATGGCCGCCACGCTGGAGCGGAGGTTCGTCAGGAGCTGCACCAGCGCCGACCCCACCTGCCCGATGGCGTCCTCGCCGACCACCCTCACCTCGCAGGTCAGGTCGCCCCCCGCCGCGGCCCTGACCGCTTCCAGCACCGAGTCCACCTTGGCCTTCAACTCGTCGGCCTGCTGCTTCTCGCGCTCCGCATGTTGCTTGGCCTGGCGCTCGTTGGTGATCCGCTCCGTCACCAGATCCCAGCAAACCATGGTGCCGAGCAGGTTGCCGGCCTTATCGGTGATCCCGCTGACCGCCAATTCAAAGAACTCCTCGCCGATCTGGATCTGGGCCCGGTGGGGCAGGTTCTTTGGGTCGCCCAGGATGCGCCGTTGGTGGGACGGATTCTTGTGGAAGATGTCGATCGACTGGCCGAGGATCTGGTCGGCCTTGACCGGCAAGTGCTTCTCGATCTTGCGCATGACCTGGACCGCAGCCGGGTTCAGGTAGGTAATCTTGAGGTCGCGGCCGGCATACATGACCGCGCCGGTCATGCCCTCCATCATGGAAGCGACCCGCTCGACCTCTTGCCGTTGTTCGGCCGCCTTCCTCAGAGTATCCACGGCCTTGTTCAGGGCCCCCGCCATCCGGCCCAGCTCATCCTGGGTGTCCAGCTCCAACTTCTTGCTGAGGTCCCCGGCGGCAACGGCTTCTAGCACGGTGACCGACTGATTGAGCGGCTTGGCGATCAGGCGCGAGATGCCCCAGCCGATCCCCAGGCCGAGCAAGATCCCTCCTACGGAGAAGCCAATATACATCGCCCGGCTGGAAGCGTAGGTGGCCTGGCAGTCAAGGTACTTTTCCCTGGCGATCCCCTTTTTGATTTCCAGGACATCCTCAATCGCTGTTATGGCTACCTCCAAGGCCCCGAGACCTTCCTTGACCCCCTCCAGCCCCGCGTCGCGCTGCCCCGCCAGGACCGGCTTGAAGACCTTCTCCTCACGAACCGCCATGTAGTGCTGTGCGGCCTTCTTGTAACTCGCGAAGGCGGCCCGCACCTTCTCGGACC
>Ga0116219_10000867_pt1 | contig 30121 bp, 20 predicted proteins | sample Sb_taG_4_FD_91019 | JGI IMG/M metagenome (GOLD analysis project Ga0116219, IMG submission 91019) | Peat soil microbial communities from Weissenstadt, Germany - Sb_50d_6_BS metaG | ecosystem: Environmental > Terrestrial > Soil > Wetlands > Peat | place: Germany: Weissenstadt | collected 2010-09-21 | reverse complement strand
GATAAGGTGTCAGCTGCAAAACCACCCTATCCCGCGGAGGCCCATTTGACTACCCGCCGGGCGGCCGCAACTCCGCTGCCGAGAACTGATTACGTCAGAGCGGGCGACCGGTTACGCCCAAACGTTTTCGCACCAATCCGAGCGTATTCGTTGTACTGCTTGGAGGTAAGCGTCGTCACGCCTCGGAGCTGCGCGACGCGCTTGAGTTCGGCGATGCACTCCTCATCCGTGGGGCTGGGCTTCTTCGGCTGTTCCGCGAGCGAGCGGCCATGAGCAATTCCAGCCGCTCGACACGCATCACTCCACTTATCGAAGTGCTTGTCAACTGCAAAGCGAGAAAGGCCAGTGTGCTTCAAGAAAACTTTTTGCGGGAGACTGTCGAGCCCCAAGGCCTGCGCAGCGGCAGCGATCATATCGACAAGGGCCTGTTTCGATAGGGGCGGCGTTTCAGTCATCGGACACACCCTTACTGCCATGAAAATCGGCGTCAGATCATTTTTCTACGCGAAAAGACGAACTGACACCGATTCTTGCCCGATTCTTGCTCTACCCCTCTTTGTCATCTTTACTCTCTTCTCAACGCATTACAGTTTGACGGCCGTCATCCGGCAACGCCCCGTACGTCAGGTTTCCACGCAAGAAGATACTTTGTCGCATCGACAACGGGCTGCACGGAGGCCGCCTCGATGGCAAGGGGGATGAGGCCATGCACGATCTCCGTCCGAAGCCGATAACTCCGGGTCAGCCTGTCGAATTGCTCCCTTGTGAAAAGGCCGTTGCCGTAGAGCGTCCGGAGAAGTTCCCCGGTAGTCTGCCTCGGCATGTGAAGCTCGGCATCACTCGCCGCCTGCCGCATCGCTGCTTCAAGGGAGGCCCAGGCAAACACGCTGGCCGCCGGGATGTCGCCTTCCCTGAGCATTTGGTCTACCTGCGCCAGCTGCGCGATGATTTCGTCCGGGGTCGGCTCCCTGGCTTCTCGACTGATCCTGCGGAACGGGTCTCCCTCGCTCAAGATCACCAGGTCGTATCGCCACCCCGGCTGGGCGTTCGTGATGCCGGCTTGTACAGGAACATTCGGGTCGGATTCCAGGTCAGCCCTGTCCCGCTTCACCTCGACAATGACATTTTCGTCAGCGCGCTTGGCGATGATCTGCGGAGAGAAAGCGGCGGCGAATCCGGGGAGGTGATCGGCGTCCGGATGCGTCAGGACGAAGTATCCCTCTTGAGTGTATTGCTCGGCCAGTCGCTGCAATTCTTTCTCGAAGTCCATGTCGTCACTGCGGGAGTTGGATGACATCGGGAGCGTCCTCGATTCTCACGTACAGAAATTCGTCGCCCTTCCAGAAGGCGTCCAGCAGGATTCTTGATCCGCGCCGGATCCGTATGGCGGCATCGATGCTCACGTGGAACGTCTCGGAGTACCGGATTTGCCGGTCATCCTCGTAGACGAACTTGTTCAAGGCGTCCCGGATCGGCTTCACCATGTTATCATCGTCGAGCGTCGGCTTGTCCCCCTCGTGGAAGTTAATGAGCAGGAATTTGAGCTTCCCCGTGAGCGGAACGCCAGTCCACACCTTGGCCGCTTCACCCTTGACCGTCGCTTGCCAGGCCCTGAGCGCCGCCTTGTCGCTCGCCTGGTGGGAGACGGGAGGCCCAGGAACCACGAACTCCAAGTGCGGCATCTGTCCAAACCCCCACCCTCCTCCCTGTCTCCGTGGGTCGGCAGGGGGACCCGCCTCCTCATCGCGCTAGTCTAACGTCTGCGCACGCCTGCGCCAATCCTCTCGCTAGCATGCGCCTGCCGCAAGTGGCCCCCCGCCCGGCATCCGGGCCACGGGCTCGACAAACCCGTGCTTGTTCGGCTTCTCCGGGTCGGGCGGAACCATCGTGCCAACCCCGCGGCCCGGTGGCACGACGGTTGGCACGACGCCTTTGTGAGGCAAGCCGGCTATCATCGAGGCAGGACCAGCGAATGGCCGATTGTCCGCGACGGTGTTCGCGGCGTTCATTCGTCTTTCCGCCTCCGGGCCGGCGAATTTCCTCCCCAAAATGTCGTTGCATTGCCCCCCTCAAGGGGTGAGTGTGCGCACGATGAAATGACGCAGAATCCGCGGCGCAAAGGTAATCATCACAAGGGGATGTGGCGACAGAGGTCATTTCACGGGTGGTGAAATGACCCCGCGGTCACGTTGTCGCCGCGTCCTCACTCCTTGCCACGCGGCGGGGGAGGCGGTATCGAATGCACGGTGAGGGAGGTTGTGGAGTACCATCCCTCGTTTCGCGCTCGCGCCGCGGTGCGTGCAGCCGCTCAATCGAGAGGACACCCATGCGAATCGCCATCTTCAGCGACACGCACAGCCGCTACGCCACGGTCGAGAAGGCGCTGCGGCTCCTTCAGGAACGCAAGATCAACGTCGTGCTCCACTGCGGCGACATCGAGGATTCGGAAACCGTCTGGCTGTTCCAGGGCTTCACCGCCCACTTCGTCTTCGGCAATTGCGACACGGAGAGGCACAGTATCCGCCAGGCGGTCCACGGCATCGGCGAGCACGTGTACGACGGCTACGGCTATGTCGAGCTGGAGGGGGTCAAGATCGCCTTCACGCACGGCGACGATCCGCGCCTGCTGCACGACCTGGAGGTGAGCGGGGCCTTCGACTTCCTCTTCTACGGCCACACACACAAGGCCGAGGAGCACCGCACCGGCCCGACGCGCGTCATCAACCCTGGCGCCCTGCACCGGGCCAACCCCAAGTCGTTCGTCGTCCTCGACCTGGCGACGCGTGAGGTGGAGGCGGTCGTGGTGAGTGCTTGATGACCGGCCCTAATCGGTGTTGAGCTGCGGCCGCACGCCGACAATCTTCCCGTCACGCACCTCGACGACGATGTCCGGGCTGTACGTCACCCGCCGAAAATCATCCACCTTATCGCCGGAGCGGACGTGCAGCAACTCGCCGGTGGCGGATCCCTTCGTCACCAGGATGAAGCGACCGGCGTCCCCCGCGGATGTGGCGGGACGGACCGATAGGATCTGCAGGTCGTCGCGCCGCAGGAAGGTGTCGGCGTCGATGCGCTCCGCCTCCTCGGGGGTGATCGGCTCCGGGGGCGCCGACCGAGCCGGGCCGAGCAGGTCGCCGGCGCCGGGGTCGTGCGCCTGCTTCAGACGGGCGAAACGCCGGCAGAGGAGCAGGCCATCGCCCTGCCCGGCGGGGACGGACGAGTACAGGACGGAGACGGCAGCGACAGCGACCAGCAACGCACCCGCTGCCCACAAGACCCAGGGGTGCCGGAGCAGGCCGTTCGCGACCACCCCCGCCAACCCCGGGCGCACAGATTCCGCTGGCGCCGGGACGTTGGCCGGCGCCTTGGTGACGGCAGTCGAGGTTTGTTTGGACACGGTGGGTCGCCCCCGCTCGCTAGCCCGCTTGTTGCAACTGTCTACCTTCCTCTACGCTAACAGGCGCGGGGACGGGGAGCAAGCGGGTTTGCGGCTCGGCGAGCGACCGCGTCCGCCACAGGGTCACGACCGCGTAGAGCCACAGCAGCATCGTGGCGTAGGCGGCGAGGCCCAGGTCGCGGGCCAATTCCGTGTGCGGGAAGTGGGTGACGCAGTTGCCCACGAAGTTGACCCAGACCACGACGGTCAGTCCGAGGCTCAGCTTCGTCGTCCCGTACACCTCCCACTGTAGGGCCACCAGCCCCATGATGAGCGGCAGCGCCAGGCAGAAGTAGTGCAGGTGGCAGATCGGACTCAGCATCAGCATCACCAGCGTCAGGGCGCCGAGGAGCAGGAGCGAGCGCAACCGATGCCCCGCGACCCGCCGGCCGGCGGCCAGCAGCGTCACGAGAGTCATCAGGGCGCCGCCCAGCCAGTGTAGGAGGCGCACCGTCGTCGAGTGCTCGACCGGGCGCTTGTAGGGGTCCCGGTGCATCGTGTTGTGAAGGATCGCGCCCAACGACTGGCTGTCGGTCGAGGTGGCAAGGATCAGTTCCTTGTCGCGCGTGTGGTCCTCCCCCGCACCCAGGGCCGGACGTAAGAGCACGTCACACCACTCCGTGAAGTAGTCGATGGTCCGAGCCGGCCCGAACCACGCCCCCGGGACGAGGACCATCCCGACCACCATGCCCGCCACGCAGCCGCCCAGGCAGCGGTAGTCGCGCCGCCACAGTGGGTAGATGAGGAGGAAGGCGGGGATGACCTTGAGGCAGATTGCGCCGGCGATCCACAGGCCGGCGCGCCAGGGCCGGCCGCGCAGCGTCGCGGCCCCCGCGAAGCACAGCAGTGCCAGCAGGAAGAGGTTGACCTGGCCGCGCATGAGCGTGGCCAGGACCGGCGACAGGCAGGCCAGCAGCGGCCCCACGCGCAGCGCCCACCAGCGCCGGCTACCCGGGGCGGAGCGGGGCTCCAGCGCCGACGCCAGGGCGTGGATGCCGGCCGCCAGGACGGCGACGCTCAGCCAGTACCACACGGCCACCGAGACGGCGAACGGCAGCAGTCCGCTACGGTCGGCGCCGGCGGGCGCGTCGGCCAGGGGCACGGCGAGGATGGCCAGCAGCGGCGGGTAGTGGTAGTGCCAGTGGTTGTCGTCGGTGACGGCGTAGATGTCTTCGCCGGTGCGCGCCGCCCAGGCGGCCCGCAGGTACACCTGCACGTCGGTCATCGGCCGGCGCAGGAAGGCGGCGCGCAACTCGACGAAACAGCTGTAGACGAGGAACGTCGCCGCCAGCGCCCACAGCCCGCGGACCTGCCAGGGAGTGAGCCGGTCGGGCGCGTACACAGCGGGCGTCAATTGGGGGGACGCGATTAGCTGACTCACCGGACCTCCCTCCGTGGAGGTAGGACGCCGTCGGTCAGCGCGGCGGCCGGTGCTCACGGAGCGCGGCCAAGGTGCGCTCGAATTCCGGCGGCAGGGGAGCCTCGGCTTCGATCGTCTGCCGGAGGCGGGGGTGGAAGAAGCGCAGCCGGGCGGCGTGCAGCGCCTGCCGCGGCAGAAGCACCTCGTCGGCGGCCGGATCCAGGTCCGGCACGAGGTCGGAGCGCCTGAACACGTCGCGGCCGCTGTAGATTTTATCGGCCAGCACCGGGCAGCCGACGCTCGCCAAGTGGACGCGAATCTGGTGCGTCCGCCCCGTGCGCGGGAAAATCCGGCAAAACGTGAAACCCTTGAAGCGCTCGATCACCTCGTAATAGCTGCACGCTTCCTTGCCCTCCTCCTCGTCGGCGTCGAGGGCGGCCATCTTGACACGGTCCGTGGGGTGGTGGCCGATGCGCGCCTCGATGTAGTCGCTGTCGCGGTCGAGCACCCCCTGCGTGATGGCTCGGTACTCCTTGAAGACCTTGCGCGACTCGAACTGGTAACTCAGGTCGCGGTGGGTGAATTCGTCCTTGGCCACGAGGATGACGCCGCTGGTGTCGCGGTCGAGGCGGTGGACGATCCCCGGCCGGTAGTCGCCGCTGACGTGGCTGAGTTGGCCGAAGTGGAACTGCAGGGCGTTGACCAGCGTGCCGCTCCAGTGCCCCTTGGCCGGGTGGACCACCATGTCGTGCGGCTTGTTGACGACCGCCAGGAACTCGTCCTCGTAGAGGATGCTGAGCGGAATGTCCTCGGGCACCGGCACGTCGTGGGTCGGAGCCGGCAGCCAGATCTTCACGCGGTCGCCGTAGCGCACCTTGTAGCTGGCCTTCGCCGGCTTGTCGTTGACCAACACGCCGCCCGCGTCGATCACCCTGCGCACGACCGAACGGCTATAGTCGGGGAAGGTGCCGACGAGGTACTGGTCGAGGCGCATCCCCTCGACCTTGTGCTTGGCGGTCAACTCGACGGTCTTCTGGCCGTCGTTGGTGGGAGACGGGATGGGGTCGGACATGGATGAGGCTTCTCGTGTAGCGGCCGCCCACGATTTATCGTTTCGCGAAACGATGAATCCGCGCCGCCCCGAGGGCGGCCGCTAAACGGTCACCATCACTTCTTGTCGGTGCTCGTGCTCGGCACCGGCTGCGACCTGTTCAGCTCCTTGTCGAGCGCGTCGTAGAGTTCTTTGATCTTGTTGCGGTTATTCTCGTCTTCGAGGTACTTGGCGCGCTCCTCGGCGGCCTTGCCGAGGACGCCGTTGGGGTAAGCCTTGGCCAACTTCTGGTAGCCCTTGAGGGCCTCGTCCAGGTCGCCGAGGCTCTCGTCGGCCTTGGCGACGCTCATCATTGCCTCCTGGAGGAGGATGGGGTCATTCTCCTTGTCGTCGGCGAGCTTGGCGTAAATCTCCCGCGCCTCCTTGACGTCCTTGAGGGCGGCTTCCCGTTCGGGGGAGTAGAAGCGCTCCAGGCCCTGGCGGAGCAGGGTGCGAGCGCGGTCGAAGCGCAGGGCGCGGGCCTGCGGGGTGTCGCCGTGCTGGTCGGCGGTGCTCTTGAAGTCCTGAAGGGCGGCCTCGACCTCGGCGCGGTCGGCGGCGTTGTCCAACTGGCGCTGGGACTCGTCCACCTTGACCCAGAGGGCCGACCGGGTGTCGCGATTACTCTTCCAGACGAAGAACACGGTCAGGACGATGGCCGCAACCACGGCGAGCCCGCCCCAGACAAACAGGCCGTGCCGCGACGGCCCCGTCTTGAGTGACTGCAGGAGCCGGCCCATGGTATCGGCCAGCGCGTTGGTCTTCAGTTCATGCCGGTGTTCCGCTTTCATGCGGCCTGTGCTCCTCTCGACAGGAGGCAGGCGTCGGAAAGGAGTCCACCCCGCCATCGCCGGCGGGCGTCCTTCGTGCCTTGCCCGTTGCGGTGCTTCGATGTTGGTGATGATAGGCAGGCGGCGCAACCGGGTCAATGCGAAAGGACCGGCCGCTTGCGGCTTCGCAGGTCGTGCGAAGCCGCAAGCAGCCCGGCGGTGGGTTTAGTTGTCGATCGTGATCGTCCCGGGGCTGCCGGCTGTGACCGGCTCCGCGGGCGGCCCCTTGGTTGTCGGGGTCGAGCCGGCGTTGACGGGCATCCAGCGCGCGCCGCTGGGCAACACGACGGGGCCCGACGATTGCCCCGGCTTGCCGGCTTCGGCCGCTGCCGGGCCGGGGGTCGAGAGACCCGTGGCCACCACCCGGCGGGCCCATTCATGTTCCGCTTCCAACTGGGCCTCGCTCAATCTGCTGGCTCGGGGGGCGCCATCCGACCGGGACGACAGGGGGCGATCGGCGCCACGGCGGCCCCTGGCGTCATCGGTCTCCCGGGGGTGGGGCGGTTGCTCCAGCGCCAGCAGCAGCTCGCGCGCCTGGGTGTTCGACGGCTCCTTCTCGCGGGCCATGCGGCACGCCTGCTTGGCTTCCTCGAGTTTGCCCTTGTTCAGGTAAATGACGGCCATGTCGCAGTGCGCCTCGGCCTCGCTCAGCTGGGCCGCCCGGAATTCGCGGAACGCCTCGTCATAGCGCTCCAGTTGCCCGAGCACCAGGCCGAGGTTGTTGTGCGCCCGGGCGTGCAGCGGGTTGAGCTTGAGGGCCTGGCGCAGCTTCTTCTCCGCCTCCGCCCAGTTCTCCTTGCAGGTCTCCTTATCGGTTCGCAAAAAGAGGGAATAGCCCCAGTCGCTCCAGACCTCCGGGTCGTTGGGCTTGACCTTGGCGACCTTGCGGTACAACTCCTCGGCCTTCTTGAAGTCCTCGCGGCTGCCGCGGCGGTCGTAGAGGCAGCACAAGCGCCGCATCGCCGTGAAGTTGCTCGGGTCGAGTGCCAGAACCTGCTCGTACTGCTCGAGGGCGCCGGCGTCGTTGCCGGCCTTGTCCAGTTGGCGAGCCGTGTCCAAGTGCAAGCGCAGCTGGTCATCGGCCGGCAGTTCATCGCGACCGCGCGCGGCCTGGGCGTCACTCTCGTCCTTCGCCGCCGGCGCCCCGGTCGTGATGAAGCCGCCCGTCAGCGACTCGACCGACGGGGTACAGCCGATGGCCGTCAGGCACAGCGCCGTGGGCAGAAGGCAACCGCGGAGCCAGCGCCGGATCATGACACAGTCCTCCCGAGTGGGACGGCGAGCGGCAAGAAGCGAGCCGGGGCCCGCTCCTGCCGGTCGCGGTCGGCCGGTCAGCGACCGAAGCCGGTAAAGCCGCCGAAGCCGCCGAAGCCGCCGCCGCCGAAGCCGCCGCCGCCGAAGCCGCCGCCGAGGCCGCCGCCGTAGCCGAGGCCGCCGCCGCTCAGGTAGAAGGCCGCAATGCGCGGCGCCTCCGCGCCCAGCAGGCCCTCGGCGATTGGGTAGGCGACGATGATCCGCGACGGGTCGTTGAGGCCGCGCCGCTCCAGGAGCGTGATAAGAACCTCGCGCCGCGCCTCGTCGAGGCGGTCGTCGCGGCTGGTCTCGATGACCACCGGGAAGGGGGTGTGCGGCAGGCGGTTGGCGATCAGGTCGAGGTAGTAGCGCCCCATCGGCCCCAGCTCGGTGCCGCCGCGGAACCACATGTTCTGGTAGAAGACAAAGTCGTCCAACTCCGCCTTCTGCTCCTGGAGGAAGAGCCAGCGATTGACGTAGGTGCCGGCGGGGGCCGGCTGGGCCCGGCGCGGGATCTGGGCGCAATTGTCGATGATCCAGGGGCAGGGTCGGCCCTGGCTGCCACAGCCGGGGCCCATGTCGGGGCCGCCGACGCCGCAGCTGAAGCCGCAGCCCTGGGCGTGTACCGCGCCCGTCGCAGCGAAGGTCGCAGCCAGCAGGCCGCCGCCGATCCAGAACGGTTTCATCCGTGATTCTCCTTGCGGGGGTTCGGGGGGGTCGTCTGCAGCCGCTTGCGGCTTAGCGTTCGCCGGATCCCAGTTCCAGCGAACGCTAAGCCGCAAGCGGCTGCTTTCACCGGCCGTCACTGTGCCCGTGCGGGCCGACGAAGTAGAGCAGATCGCAGCGGCGGTAGGCGGCCATGCGGTTGATATCGTCCATGACCGGGCTGCGGTAGTCGTAGGGGCGGGCGCTCTCGATGCGACCCAGCAGGTAGAACTCCAGGTCGCCCGGCTCGAAGTAGTCCGACCCGGGCAGGGCCGGCCGCTCGTTGGGCTCCAGCGGATGCACCAGCTGCGGCGTCACCAGCAGAACCAACTCGGCCTCACTGGCGGCCGTGTTCGTGCGGCGGAAGAAGTTGCCGGCCAGCGGCAAATCGCCGAACAGTGGCACGCGATCCGTCGTGCCGCTCAGGCCCGTCTGCAGCAGCCCGCCGATGGCAAAGGTCTGGCCCTCCCGCATTTCCACCTCGGTCGTGACCGAGGTCGCGTTGATGGCCGGGGAGCCGGTACTCCCCACGGCGGCCGGCGCCAGGGAGCTTATCGTCGCGTTGAGCGTCAGCCGAATCCGGTCCCGATCCGTGATGACCGGCGTGAAGGTTAGCGAAACGCCGGCGGGCACGTAGGACACGCCTTGCAACCCCGTGGCGGTGGCCCCGGTCACGACGGGCACAGCGAATTCCTGGCCCGAGAAGAAGACGGCCGGCCGGCCGTTAAGCGCCGTCAGGGTCGGCTCGGCCAGGCTCCGGGCCAGGTCGTTGTGCCGCAGCGCCTCGATCTGCAGGTTGATCAGGCCGTTGTCGAGCACCGTCGGCAGGTTGCCCGTGACGCCGTTGAGGTCGCTGAAGACGACCCCGTGCGTCTTGGTCCCGATGGTGTAGCCCAGGCCCATCGCGCGGGCGGCGTTGCGGTTGACCGTGGCCAGCGTACACTTCAGCATTACCTGCTGTTCGCCCGGGATGCGCAGCAGGTTGATAATGTTCGACTCGCCCGGCAGGATGTAGTTCGACAGGTCCGGCCGGACTTGCCCTTCGGGGATGCCCGGGATGAAGCCGAATGGGGGGGCATACGGGTTGGTCACGGCGAGGTTGATGTTGGTCCCGCCGGCCGGGTTGGTGAGCACCGGGTTGGCGGCGCTCTGCGCCGCGTTGCCGCGGCTGAGCACCTGGAGGACATGCGTGGCCTCGATGGGATCCTTGACCTCGCCGCTGACCACCACCTTGTCCCCGACCAGCGTCAGGCAAACGTAGGAGTCGGGGAAAGCTTTGTTGATCTCGTCCTGCAGCGCCTTGTAGACCTCCTCCAGGCGGCGCTTGATGTCGGGGTCGGGGAGGACGTTGACCTGGAACGCCAGAACGGTCTGGGCGGCCGGGTCGTTGCGCTCGCCGAACCACAGGAACATGGTCGTGCTGCCGGGGCTGGTCCCTTGCAGAAGCAACTCGGTGGGAGGACCGAGGATGGTGTAGTCGAAGGTGCGCGTGTCGCCGATCTGGATGCGCAGCGGCGCCTCGCGAAGGTGCAACAGGCGGGTGTGGCCGACGATGAGCTCGAACGTCATCGTCGGGTCGTCCAGGCCCCAGACGTAGCGATTGTACTTGGCGATGTCGTGGGGGGTGGGGATCGGCGCGGTGCCGAAGACGCGCTGCGACGACCCCAGGGCCTGGGTGCGCGGTCCAACGTCGGTCAGCGGCCGCGGTTCGGGCAGCACTTCCCCGGCGCCGCCCGGCGCCGGCTTGGCGGGGACTATCGGCGGTTGGCTGAGGGCCGCCGAGACGGCGGCGAGAAAGACGGCCAACCCCGCCAGCCCCGGCAGCCAGCGCCCCAGCCTCCCCAAGGCGGTGCGCGAGCCGCGGGCCGAACCTTCCCCAGTCGTGCGGTGCGGGGTGCTGACGCCCCGCGCGGTTGCTGCGTGAGCCATGGTCGATCCTTCTCGGGTCCTTGGCCAATGCGATGTGCGCCCGAGCCACCGGTGCGGGCGCCGCCGGAGCCGGGCCTCGAACTCCCCGTCCCCCTGTCCTCGTCCTCTGGAGCGCCGATCAGGGTGTCGCGACAACAGACCGCCCCGCGGAGGAGGCGGCAACCGCCGTCGTCTCTGCTAATATCGGCCGAATCGGTCCCGGGACTTTTGCCGACAAGTCAGGATTTGACGATTATGACGGTTGTGCCTTAAGGGTAGTGATAAGATGGGAAGGCTGCGGGCGTGCGGCATGGGAACGGCCAGCATTCCTCCGTCCCGGGAGAAAAGGAGGACCGCCGAGGCCGCCCGTCACTACGAATAATGGAAACACCCCTCGCCCCGGAGGCCCCGCGATGGACGACGACACCTACCGGCGCCGCCGGGAAACCTTTTTGACCGTGTTCCTCGCGGCGATTGTCGTGATCGGACTGCTGTTCGTCTTCACGATCTTGACGGGCGGCTTCCTGCTGTACGTCCTGGCCGTGGTCGCCGTCGCCGCGGTGATCGGCGGGATGCATTACCTGCTGTGGGGACGGGCGCTCACGGAGCAGACCGCCGGAGAGCGCGAGGAACTCGAGGCGCAGGAGCGCGCCGCGGAAGAGGGTGAGTGGCTCGACGAGACGCGCCGGCCGCGACATTACTGATCAGCCGCTTGCGGCTTCGCACCTTCCTGCGAAGCCGCAAGCGGCCTCCCCTCAGCGCCCCGCCTGCGCCCGCAGTTCCGCGGGGTTCAGCGACTCCTTGAGGAACTGTGCGAACGCCGAGGCGTCGTTGATCTTGCCTTCGGAGTAGATGCCGACGACCTCGATTTTCTTGTCGTCTCCCCGCGGCACCGGGTCGAGGATGACGTACAGTGGCAGCTGTTCGGTGTCGAACGCCTTCTTCTGGAAATCCAGGTTCACCTGGGCGTCATCGCGCAGCCGGCTGGCGTCGTTGCCGAGCTTGTCGCGGACGTCCGGCGGGTAGAACTCGGGCGGCACCTTGTCGGTGTAAAGCTGCACCAGTTCGTACTTCCGCATCAGGTCCGCAATCTCCGGCTTGGTGAAGACGTTGTGCTCGTTGTAGCGGCAGTTCTTGCAGCTCTCGCCGGTGAAGTCGATCAGTAGCAGCGTGCGCTGCCGCTTGTCCTTGAAGTGGGCCCGGGCCTCCTCGACGGCCTTCTTGAGGTCGGCTCCCCACGGCAGGCCGTTCCCCTTGCGGGCGGTCGATTCGGGGAGCAAAAACGAGTCGATCCAGGCGTACACGACGCCGTTGGGCCGCTGCTTCTCTCCGTCCGCGCCGGACTTGAAGAGGGCGGGCAGCAGGTACAGACTGAGGCCGATGAAGAGGAGTCCGAACAGCATGCGCGGCACGCCAAGGTGGTCCAGCTGCGTGTCGTGCGGCAGGCGGAAGACGTTGAGCAGGTAGAGCCCGCACAACAGGGCGATGGCGATCCACAGCCCCAGGACCAGGTCGTAAGTGAACCAACTGGGGCTGGGCAGCAGTACCAGTTCGCTGGTGCGGAAGAAGACCAGGGCCGCGGCCAGTTCGAGGAAGCCCATCACCACCTTGACGCTGTTGAGCCAGGTTCCGCTGCGCGGCAGCTTCTTGAGCAGCGCCGGGAAGAGGGCGAGGATGAAGAACGGCGAGGCGAAGGTGACGGCGAAGGCGAAGCCGCCAAGGATGCGATCCAGCAGCGTGATTTGCGAGGTGCCCGCCGTGCCGCCGAAGCCGCCCAGGAAGGGGGCGACGCAGGCGAAGCTGACGATGGTGAACGTCAGCGCCATGAACATCGTCCCGACCAGGCCGCCCTTGCCCTCGCGTGAGGAGGTGAAGCGCGCCAGGCCGGACGGCAGTTCCAGGTCGTACATGCCGAACAGGCTCAGGGCGAAGACGATAAACAGGAGGCCCATGCCGATGTTCATGTACGGATTCGTGCTCAGGTAGCGGAAGACCGACAGCAGCAGGACGGCGGCAATCGTGAGGACGAAAACGATGGTGCCGCAGTAGACGAAGGCCATCGTTACGGGGCGATGATGCTCCTTGTCCGACTGCTTGAGGAAGAAGCTGACCGTGATGGGGATCATCGGGAACACGCAGGGCGTCACCAGCGACACCGCCCCCCAGAAGATGCCGGCGAGGATGAACGCGAGGGAGCCCTTCGGCGTCGCCCTTTGCGTCTCCAGTTGGCTCATCACCCAGCGCACGGCGCTCTCGTGCTCCGCCGCAGATTCCGGCGCGTAGCTCGCGATGGCGGCGGGGTCAGCCCCCTTGGCGACAGGTGGGGGCTTCTCGGGCGGCGGCCCCTCCTTCGGCCCCTCGCGGGCCAGCGGCGGCGGGTTGGCAGGTGCCACGAGTTCGGCACCTCCCGGGCCGGCAGCCTTCCCCACTTGCCCGCGGAACGGCGTTTCGACTTCCTGGGCCGGCGCGTCGCTTATGATCAGTTCCGCCTCTCGTTTGAGATTGTTCCCCCGGAGGCAGCCATGATCGTCACAGGCGAGCACTTGCGGCAGAATCACCTTGACCTGTGTCTTGCCGGGTTTCGCGTCCGGGCGGACGACGAACTTCCGCTCCCAGGTCACCTTGTCGGAATACTCGCGCAGCTCCTTGACCTCCAGGACGGGGTCGGGATGGCTCTTGTACCCCGGGGGGTCCTTAAACTCCCCCACGAATACGTATTCCGGGGTGTTCACGAAGGTAAACTTATTGACGTAGGAGGATGCCTCGGGATCGACCTGCACGGTGGGGTAGGTGTGGTACCCAGGCTTCAGTGTGACCGTGACCTTCAGCGTCGCAGTTTGCCCCCGGGCCACGGTGGAGGGCTCGACAGTGGCCTCTACCGTTGCGACATCTTTGAATTCTTTTCCCTGGGCGCCTGCGGCGCCGATCAGCGCAACGGCACCGAGAGCCAGCACCAGGCAGACATTGCGTAACAGGGATCGCATCGCCGCTACCTCCTCCGCGTCCGGGATTCCTTCCCACCCCGAACCATGACTGAACAGCAGTTCGGGCCGCTTGCGGCTTCGCAGGCCGTGCGAAGCCGCAAGCGGCCGAAAACTACTCCTTCACCTCGGGCAACTTCGGTGCCTCGACGCCCTGCAATTTCAGCGTGGACACCTTCTTCTCTTTCAGATCGACCACGCGGATGCGGTGGGCGTTGGTGTCGGCGACGTACAGCTTGCCGTTGGCGAAGCTCAACCCCGCAGGCTCGTTAAACAACGGCCCCGCCAACCAGCCGTCCGGCTCGCCGCCGAGCACCGTCTCGCACGACTCCTTCTCCGGATCGATCACCTTGATCTTGCTGTTGTAAGTGTCCGCGACGTAGACCTTGCCGTCGTGGTAAGCCACGGCGAGGGCGTGTTGCAGGCGCACCTTACCGCCGACGCCGTCCACGTCGCCGAATTTGAACAGGTCCCTGTCCCACTCCTCGCCGACGACCGTCGTCACCTCGCCCTTGCCGTCCAGCGGCACCGCCCGCACCACGCTCCCCTCGCTGTCGGCGACGAAGAGCCGCTTGCCGTCGCTGGTCAGGCCGCTCGGCTGGGCGAAGCAGGCCTGCGTCGGCGGGCCGTTCACAATCCTCTCGGAGCCATGGCCGGCGAACAACTCGAGGTCGTGCTTGACCAGGTCCAACACCCAAATCTGGTGGTGACCGGCCATGGCGATGAACAGGCGGTCCCCGTGGACCCACAGATCCCACGGACTGTTCAGGCCGACCTTTAGCGCCGGGCCGCCGTCGCGGCGGTCCTCGCCCTTCTCGCCGGAGCCGGCCACCGTCCGCACCGTCTGCTTCTTCAAGTCGAGCGCCCGGATCAGGTTGTTCTTGCGGTCGGCCACGTAGAGCGTGTCGCCCTTGAGGGCCAGGCCCTGCGGGTCGTCGAATTGCGCCTTGTCGAAGGCCACCGCTTCCGCCCCGTTGGGCTTGCCGGGGACGCCGTTGCCGGCCACAGCGATCTTCTTGCCGTTCAGGTCCGTAATGACAATACGGTGATGGGTGCTGTCGGCGATGAACAGGCGATTACCGGCGGCGTCGGCCAGCACCTTGCCGGGGAAGAAGAGCGGGCTGTCGCCCTTCTCCTGAAAGCGGGCCAGCTCGAACTTGATCGGCTTCTCGTTGAGCGTCTTCTTCTTGCGGTGCTCCGGGATGAGCTTGCTCAGCACGTTATCGATCAGCTCGTAGTTGCCCTCGCCGCTGGCCTCGCCCAAGTTGTTGCCCTCCGGATCGATGAGCACCAGCGTCGGCCAGGAGCTGACGCCGTACCTCTTCCAGATCTTCATCTCGGAGTCGTTGACGACGGGATGACTGATCTCGTAGCGGAGGATGGCCTTGCGGATGGCGGCGCTGTCCTTCTCGTTGTCGAACTTGGCCGAGTGGACGCCGATGACGACGAGTTGGTTGGGGTACTTCTTTTCCAGCTTCGCCAGGTCCGGCAGGGTGTGGATGCAATTGATGCAGCAGAAGGTCCAAAAGTCGAGGAGCACGAACTTGCCGCGCAGGTCCTTGAGCCGGAGGGGGCCGGCGGTGTTGAGCCAGGCGGTGCCGCCGTCGAGTTCCTCGGCCTTGTGGAACCGCGGCTTCTCGTCGTCTTTGTCGGCCTTGGGCTCCTGGGCGACCGCCGGGGCCGGCTGCAGGGGCCACCAGCGCGTGCTGCCGAGGTAGCCGGCGACGCCGATGATCGTGAGGAGTATCGTGATGCCGAAGATTCGCCGCGAGGACCAGGGGAACCCGGACGGGGTGGCAACCTGGGACATCAACCGTCTCCTTGTACAAGGGACCCGGGGGGCAACCTACCCTATTGTAAAGTGGTCCGCGGGCCGGGGAACAGGACTTCTCGCCGCCCGTCTCTTAGACGCCGGCCGGCCGTCACGGATTCACCCTGCCCGCCGCCAGCCGCCAAACGTCCTTGACCGCGGCAAAGCGACCGTCTACCGTTAAAGGCTGTCTCCGTCTTCTTCATTCTGTTCGTCTGTCACTCCTTGGGTTTCGGGGCTTTTCCATGTCAGCCGTGAACGATTCCACCCCAGCCGGGCCGACCCCGCCGGGCGCCGATGGTATCCAGGCGTCGCCTTCGGGCGCCGAGGGCATCCAGACTGGCCCAGCGGCCGCCGGCGCCACCGCCATCCAGACGGCGCCGGCGCCGGAAGCGCCTCCCGTACCGCTTCCCCCCCGGCCGCGCCCCGCGCCCCTCTCGCCCGAGGAACTCGCCCGGGCCGTGGCGCGGCTCGACCGGATGCTCGTCGTGCTGGTGCTGCTGTTCACCTTCCTCGTCGCGCTGTTTCCGGTCCGCAATAGCGATTTCTGGCTGCACCTCGCCACGGCCCGCGACTGGCTCCAGGGGAAGATGGCCCTCGGCGAGGATCCCTACACCTACACCGGCAGCGGCGCCTGGGTCAATCACTCCTGGCTGTACGAAGTGCTGGTCTACGCCTTCTACCAGTGGCTCGGCGGGCCGGCCGTCATCGTCGTCAAGGCGGTCCTGCTGACGGCGCTGACCGGCTTGATGCTTAGCATCCGGCGGCGCGGACAGAGCGTGTGGATTCCGGGAGTCTGCACCGCGCTGGCGATCCTGGTCATGAGTCCCGCCTTCCTCTTGCAGCCGATGGTCGTCTCCCTCGTCCTGCTCGGCGTGACCGTGGCGCTGCTGCTGCGGCGCGAGCTGCGCGAGGCGCCGGCCGACACCCCGAGGCGCCGGCCTCCCACTCTGGTGCCGTGGCTGGGCGAGCCGGCTGACCGGCCGCTGTGGCTGCTGCCGCCGCTGTTCGCCCTCTGGGTCAACCTCGATGCCTGGTTCTTCGTCGGCCCGCTCGCCGTCGCCCTCTACCTGATGGGCAGCCTGCTGCAAGCCTTCTTCGCCCGCGGCACCCCGTTGGCGCCTCGGCCGGGGGCGTGGCGCCCCCTCGCCGCCGTCCTGGCAGCCGGCGTCGTCGCCTGCCTGCTCAACCCCTTCAGTGCCCGCGCCCTCACCCCCCTCGTCGAACTGAGGCCCGGGGGCGCGGTCGCCCAGCTGGGCCAGGATGACATGTTCGCCACCCTCCTTTGCTCGCCACTGCAAGGGGAATACTTCCAGCCCGAGATGGGGCTGAACATCGCCGGCCTGGCCTACTTCGCGCTGGTCCTCGTCGCGGTCCTGTCGGTGCTCTGCTTCCGGAGCACGGCCGAGCATCGGTGGGGTCGGGCGCTGCTTGGCGTCGGCTTCCTGCTGCTGTCGCTGGGCCAGGCGCGGACGATCCCATTCTTCGCGGTCGTCGCCGGCCCCATCGCCGCTCTGAATTTCCAGGACTACGCCGCCCGGCGTTTCGGCACCGCCCTGGCCACCGACGGCCGGCGGAAGGAGTGGGCGCTGCTCGGCCGGGGGCTGTCGGTACTGGGTGCCTTCACCCTGGCGGCCCTGGCCTGGCCGGGATGGTTGTTCGGCTTCCCCAACGAGGATCGCCGCGTTCGCCTGGAGGCCGAGCCGCCGGCCGGGATGGTCAAGCTGGCGAAGCAGCTCGACGAGTGGCACCGCGACGGCACCCGCGCCCTGGGCCCAACTCACCTGATTCTGCAAGCCTTTTCCGCCCAGGGAGGTGCGCCGGCCGGGGTGCCGGCGGGCGCCCTGGCACAGAACCTGGCAGCTGTGGGGGTGATGGACGCAGACGCGTTTGTCTGGCCCAGCACGCTGCGCGACGGCGACCGCGGCCTGAACCTGCAGCCGCAGGCGGCCGACGTCCTGGCGTGGCTGTGTACCGAGCACCGCCAGAAATGTTTCTTCGACGACCGCTTCGGCAACTTCCCGCCCGACGTCGCCGAGGACTATGTCAAGGTGCGCCAGGCCTTCGAGCCGGTCAAGGAGGGGGAAAAATGGAGGGACGTGAGCGAGAAGTGGGACGACTGCCAGCCGATCCTGCGTAAGCGGAACATCACTTACGTGATCGCCTCCGACCCGCCGCGCGGGAGCTTCCAGGTAGTGCGGCTGCGCTGTGCCCTTGCGACGCCGTACCTGGTGACGATCTACCAGGACGGTCACACGGCGGTGTACCGGCCCCGGGAGGAGCCGCTCACGCCGCGGGGGAACGCCTACCTGCGTTTTCTGCGGGAGCGCGGCCTGAAGTTGCCGCTCCTCCGGGCGTCGGGCGAGGACGCCGGCCGCTTCAAGGGGCGCGAATTTGACCCGTGGGCGATGGCCTTCGGGCCGAAGGCGGAGCCGCTGCCCGACCAGAAGCCGCGGCGGCCGCAGCCGCTCGCCTGGTGGATGCGCTTCGCCTTCGGCCCCGGGCCGCGGGCGGCGGAGTCTGCGGACGCCGCCACCTACCTGACCTACTTCGAGGAAACGGCCTTCCGCCACTACTACGAGCACTCGATGCGGCCGCGCTCGTATCCCTCCTTCGGCTTCCTGACCGGCGCCTCCGCGGTCCGCACCGGCAACGCCCTGGCCGACGCCTGCGTCTTCGGTCTGCGCTGCCGCGTCGTTCTCGGCATGGAGCCGCCCATGGAGTTCGACGGCTCGGCGGACCCCGTCTTCGTCGGGTCTAGCGCCCCGGTGCTGCTGGCGATCCGCTCTGCCCGGCGAGCGATCCTGTACAACCCGGACGACGCCGAGGCGTACCACCAACTCGGATTCGCCTACCTTCTGCTGTCTCGGCGGACGGAGGAGCGCCACTTTACCCTGGGGCGGCGCCTGCAGCTGCTGCCGCGGTTGCGCAACGCCCAGGCCATGGCCGCCCTCCGCAAGGCCACCCTGCTCGACCCCGACAACGTCGAGGCGCAGTACCACCTCGCCCTCGTGGCCGAGCGCGCCGGCTTCCTGGACCTGCAGCTGAAGCACCTGGCCGAGTTCCTCCGCGCGGAGCGCCGCGGCCGCCCGGGCCCGGGCCAGACGGAGGACCAGTTCCAGGAACATCTCAAGAAGCTGGAAAAGGAGCACACGCGCATCGAGAAGGACCTCAGCGAAAATCAGAACAAGTACGAGGTCAGATCGAGTGGCAAGCCGGTGTGGGAGAAGGCGCAGATTGCCCTGAGTCTCGGTCTGGGCGAGAAGGCGCTGCAGGTGCTGCTCGACTCGACGGCCGTGGAGTTTGGCGCCCAGGGGGCGCGCCTCGAGTTGGACCTGCTGCTCGGCATGGGCCGGCTGGACGAGCTGCGCAACCTGCTCGCCCCGGAGAACGACCCCAAGACGCGCGAGGAGATGCCCGGCGACCTGAACAGCAAGTTGGGCATCGGGTCGTACGAGCAGTACCGCTCCCTGCTGGCGGCCGCCGAGGGGGACTACAAGGAGGCCGACACCTTCCTCGAGCAGGCGCAAACCAAGGTGCTCGAGGACGCCCCCTTGCGCCGGGAGTTCCGCCGGCAGTTCTTGCTCGAAGGGAAGGAACCCGGGGAGGCGAAGGACCTGGACCTCCGGCCCCTGATGGCATTGAGTGTCGCCCGCATCCTTGTGGAGAACGTGCCCGTCCACGGGCCGGCGGCGTGGCTGGCGCTGCACCGCATGCTGTCCGCCGACCGCCTGCGCTTGGCCTCGCAGCTGGCGGGGCCGCTGCAGAACGCCGCCGACTACGAGACGATCCGCGGCATCCTCAAGCTCGAGAGCGGCCACGTCCCCGAGGCGGAAAAACACTTCCGCAAGGCGCTCTTCGGCAACGAAGCCGAGAAGGCCCACGACGCGCAGATCGTCCTCGATTTCCCTGGCGTGCTGGCGGCGTTCCGCTATTTGCAGATGATTGAGAAGAAGGAATAGCCGCTTGCGGCTTCGCAGGGCATGCGAAGCCGCAAGCGGCGGCGTTAGAACGGCATGTTGGCCCCGAACAGGAACTGCACCGGCCCATCGATGTTGACCGCCCGGGCCACGTCGAAGCGCAGCGCCGTCCGCTCTACGAAGCCGAACCAGGTGACGTCGAAGCGCAGGCCGGCGCCGACGCCGTGGGCCACCGGCCCTTCCGAATGGCCGCTCGTGTAGGCGTCGCCCACGTCGTAGAACACCGCCGCGTAGACGTTGTTCAGCTCCAGGATGTGATCGACCGCGTCGTAGTGCGTGTGTCGCAGGATCGGCACGCGCCACTCCAGGCTCGCCAGCCAGACGCTGCTCCCCTGACGCTCGGACAGCGGCAGGCCGCGGAACATCGTGTCGCCGCCCAGCGCGAAATACTGGCCCTGATTCGGCCAGCCGCCGGCGCCGTACACCCGCCCCGCCAGGCGCGTGTCCGCCAGCCAGCGCAGCACCGGCTCCGCCACCTTGCCCGGCCACGTCTCCTCGTCGAGGTGCCCCGACACGTCGGGCAGGGTCCTGACGAACGAAAACTGGCCGATCAGCTGGTTGGTGAACACGTCCCGGGCCAGCTTGGCGTCGCCGGCCGCGTAGGTCAGGTCGAGGGTGATGCCGCTCTGCGGATCCCAGTACGGCGTCCGCAGGTCCAGGTGGTGATGCAGGCCAACCAGGTCCTCATGGTCGAAGCGCTCCGCGCCCACGGGGACGGGGCCGTTGGGCAGCGGCAGGAAGTTGTCCTGGCGCGTGACGTAAGCCTCGGCGAACCAGATCGGCGGCAGGTAGAGGCTCGAGCCGTACTCGAAGACGTAGCGGCCGAAGAGCACCTCGCGGTTGGGTTGGGCCGAGGCCTCCGTCAAGGTGCCCACGCGCTGCTCGACGTTGAAGCCGAACTGCGTGTGGTCCCAGGGCAGGTGGTCCCACAGGCCGTCGGCGCCCACCACGAAGTCCTGGTAGGTGGTGCGGTAGCCGGCGTAGACGCCGCCGTCGAACTGCGCCGTGCGGTAGGCGGCGAGGCGGGCGCCGACCACGGTGGCGCGCTGATACCACGCGTCGGCGTAGGCCGCCCCGTTCAGCCACGGGCCGAAGGTCACGTTCCAGCAGTCGTACGCCGTCGTCATGTCGGACTCGTCCAGCAGGGTAAAGACCGGTGAGAAGCGCCAGCGCACCGGCGTGTGCCAGTAGTTGTTCGCCGGCTCGCGGTCCACCAGCACCTGGTCGGGATCGACGGCGATCTGCACCGGGCGGCACGGCAACTCGATCTCCACGCGCACCCGGTGGTCGGGCAGCGTCTCCACCCGGGCCGACAGTTCCGGATGCTCCACGACCTGCGCCTGCGGCAAAATCGGGATGCGCACCTGGTACGGCAAGCGCTCGTCGTCCTTCTTCCCGCAGGCATCCAGGCAGAAGCCGAGGACCGTCGGCTCGTCGTAATCGCCCTTCTGGCGCAGCAGCACCGTCACCTTGTACGGTTGCGGCGCCTTGCCGCGGCGCAGGGCCGCCAGGAAGTCTTCGACGCGGGCCGGGAGCACGTCCGCGTGCCCGCCGACCGGCTCCAGGCGCACGTCCTCGACGCACCAGTCACACAGGCCGGCGCCGTACAGCCAGCGCTGGAAGAACTCCTCCCACATTTCGCGCTGGCCGGTGAACTCCTGCAGCTCGCGCTTGACGTCGGCGACGCGGATGATGCGGTAGCGGTAGTGGTCGTGCAGGAGGTGGATGAAGGCGCAGAAGCCGTCCGGCCCGAGGCGGTCCTCGATCATGCCGACGACCTTGCTGCCCTTGTCGTAACACATGCCGAAAAGGTTGACGACGTGCTTGAACTTCGGCATCTCCTGCACGATCGGGCCGTTCTCGCCGCGGCCGATGACGCCGTACATCGTGTAATAGCGGTACGTCTCGCTCGGGATGTTCGGCAGCCACTCCAGGCCGTGCGGGTAGCGCAGCATCTTGTTGTTGTGGCCGTACTTCTGGTCGAGGAACTTGTGGGCGAAGTAGGTCGCCATCGCCTCGTCCATCCACGTCTCGCACCAGCCGTTGGTGCCGATGAGGTTATACCACCATTGATGACAGGTTTCGTGGCATATGAGGTACTCGACGTAGCCTTCGCCGATGTGCGGCATGCCGAAGACGCGTTCGTCGATCATGACCAGGGTGGCGCACTCGTTGCCGTTCCAGCCGAAGAACGACTCGGCGACGGTGAAATCCGGCCAGGGGTAAGGGCCGATGAGCCGGCTGTAGTACGGGATGACCTCGGCGATGGTCTTGAGCATGAAGCGGGCGTAGTGCTCGTGCTCGGGGAAGGCGAGCATGTGCAGGCGCACCGGCGGCAGACCGGGCAAGGTCGCCGCCTCGGCGGTGTACTCGACGTAGCGAGCGCTGGAGAGCAGGGCGAAGTCGCGCACCCCCTCGGCCGTGATGTCCACCTGCTGAAGGCCGCCCGGCAGCTCGTGGCGGCCGGTGATGGTGCCGCTGCACGCGACCTTCTGGTCGGCGGGCAGGGTGACGCGCACGGTGTAGACGCCGGCCTCGTTGAAGAACGGTTGGTGCCACGGGACGAACGGGGTGGGCTGCCAGCCCTGTTGGTCGTGAACGGCGACGACGGGGATCCAGTTGCTCAGGAAGGTGACGCCCTGCCACTGCCCCCACCGCCCCTGGGTCTGCGGCAGGTGCAGAGTGTAATCCAACTCGACGGTGACGGCCTGGCCCGGGGGCAGCGGCGCCGGCAGCGGCACGACGAGGTCGGTCTGGGTGTCGCCGGCGTAGTGGAAGCGCGACTCCTGGCCGCCGGCGGCGGCGTGGTGCAGGTCGAACGGGGCTTTCGCGGCGTAGAGGCCCTCGTCGGGGTTCATGCGCAGGATTTCGAGCGTTTTCGCCAGGAGAAGTCGGTCCGTCTTGGGGACCACGTAGCGGCTATGGGCGTTGAAGACGATTTCGTGGACGGCCTCGGCGGAGCAGTTAGTCCAGGTGACGCGCTGGCGGACGTGGGCGTCGTGGCCCTTCAGATCGAGGCGGATGTCGAGGTCGTAGTGCGGCAGCCAGGGGGGCGGTGGTGCCAGCACCCGGCCGGGTCCGGGCGCTTCCTCCGGGGGGGCGGCGGCCGCGGCGGGCGCCAGCAGAGCGAGCAGCAGGCCGAACAGGGGCCAAGGACAGCGCATCGGTCGCATGGGGGGGGGCTCATACCGGCCGTTCGGGGTGGGTGTCCATGCCAGTTCGGCGGCGGGCGTCCGGGGCGGCAAGCGCGGCGGCCGACGGTGGCGGCGCGGGCCGGCCGGGATACGATAGGCACGAAGGCGAGCGCGGCGGGGGGCTGTCCACCCCGCCGGCGCCGCCGCGACCCATCGCAGGGAGACGTCGATGCGCAATGGCATCCTGATTCTGTCGCTGATCCTCGCCGCGGCGCCGGCGCGGGCCGCCGACCCGCCGGCGGACGAGCCGGTCCACAAGGGGAAGAAGCTGTCGGCGTGGATCAAGCAGCTCGAAGACGACGACCCGGACGTGCGCGGCGCGGCGGGGCGCGCCATCGGCATCATGGGGCCCAAGGCCAAGGCGGCGGTGCCGGCGCTGCGCAAGGCGCTCAAGGACGAGGAGCCGTCGGTGCGTGACTGGGCCTGCTACGCGCTGTCGAACATCGGGCCGTCGGCCAAGGCGGCGCTGCCGGACCTGGAAGACCTGCTGCTCAACGACAAGGCCATGAGGGTGCGCCGCGTCGCCGCCAACGCCCTGGGCAGCATGGGGGCCGCCGGCAAGCCGGCGGTGCCGGCGCTGCGCAAGACGCTCAAGGACGACGACCCGTGGATGCGCCACTTCGCGGCGGTGGCCCTGGGCGCCATCGGCGAGTCAGCCAAGGACGCCGTGCCCGACCTGGTCAAGGCGTTCGACGACTCGGAGTACGTCGTGCAAAAGGCGGCGGTAGAGGCGGTCGGCGACATCGGCCCGGCGGCCAAGGAGGCGGTGCCGGCGCTGCTGAAGGTCTGGAAGGATCCCGACGAATACTCCCCCACGCGCAAGGCGGCGGGGAAGTCGATTCGGCAGATCGACCCCGACACCGCGAAGAAGGAAGGCGTGCCGTGAAGCTTCGGTAGGCCCCGCGAGCCGAGCGGGGCTTTGTCGGCCAGGCCTCGCTCGGCTCGCGGGGCCTACCGCGGCTTTGTCGGCCAGGCCCCGCTCGGCAAGCGGGGCCTACCGGGGTGTTACGCGGTCGATGAGGAGCAACACCCTGCATCGATTATCGGGCAAGGCATAGGCCTCGCAGGAACTCGGCGTTCGACCGCGTCTTCGCCAGCCGGGCGATCAGCAGCTCCATCGCTTCCACCAGGTTCATGCCGCTGAGCATCTTCCGCAACAAACAAACGCGCTCCAGCTCCTCGGCCGGCACGAGCAGCTCCTCCTTGCGGGTGCCGGAACGGTTGACGTCGATGGCGGGCCAGACGCGCCGCCGGGAGAGAGGTTCGCGCGAATTCGCGCCCGGCTATGATGAGGGGCTGGTGCCCATCGCGATCCGACCCCACGGAGTTAGCGTCATGTACTCGGCCGCCGTCTCCCTGCTGATGCTGGCCATCGCTGCCGAGCCCGCCCCACGGCCGGAGAACTATTTCAAGATCGCCGTGGTGGACGAAGAGAGCGGCCGCGGCGTGCCGCTGGTCGAGCTGCGCACCGTCAACGAGGTCCGCCTGTGGACCGACAGCAACGGCGTCGCCGCCTTCCTCGAGCCCGGGCTGATGGATCAGACGGTCTTCTTCCACGTCAGCAGCCACGGCTACGAGTTCCCGAAGGACGGCTTCGGCTACCGCGGCCGGGCGCTGAAGGTGACGGAGGGCGGCTGCGCGACGCTGAAGCTCAAGCGGGTCAACGTCGCCGAGCGCCTGTACCGCGTGACCGGCGGCGGCATCTACGCCGACAGCCTCCTCCTCGGCGAGAAGGTGCCGTTGAAACAGCCGGCCCTCAACGGCCAGATCCTCGGCTCGGACAGCGTCCTGAGTACGATGTACAGGGGCAAGGTCTGCTGGTTTTGGGGCGACACCAACCGCCCGGCTTACCCGCTCGGCAACTTCCACACGCCGGGGGCCACGTCGCTCTTGCCCCGGGACGGCGGACTCGACCCCGACGCCGGGATCGACCTGCACTACTTCCTCGACGACAAGGGGTTCGCCAAGGAGACGGCGCGGCTGCCCGGCGACGGGCCGACGTGGCTGGGCGGCCTCGTCGTGCTGCGCGACGGCAAGGACGAGCGGCTGTTCGCCGGCTACGGCAAGGTCAAGCCGCCACTGGAGATCTACGAACGCGGCCTTGCCGAGTGGGACGACGGCCAGAAGGAGTTTCGCAAGGTCGTCGCCTTCGACGGCAGGGCGCGGCTGTACCCGCAGGGGCACCCCTTCCTGCACAAGGTCGGCGACACCGAGTATGTCTACTTCGCGCATCCGTACCCTCTGACGCGGGTGCGGGCCGACCCGGCGGCCCTGCGCCGTCTCGCCGGCTACGAGGGCTTCACCTGCCTGAAGGAGAACACCACCGCGGAGGACGGCCGGATCGACCGCGACGGCGACCGGGTGTGCTGGGCGTGGAAGATGAACACGCCGCCCTTGACGCCGTCGCAGCAGGCGAAACTCGTCGAGATGGGCCGGCTGCGGGCGGAGGAGGCGCTCTTGCATCTCCAGGACGCCGACACCGGCCGGTCGGTTGCGGCCCACGCCGGATCGGTCTACTGGAACGACTACCGCCGGCGCTGGCTGATGATCGCGGTGCAATCGTCCGGCACTTCGTTCCTCGGGGAGGTCTGGTACGCCGAGGCCGACACGCCCCTCGGCCCGTGGGTCTACGCTCGCAAGGTCGTGACGCACGACCGCTATAGCTTTTACAACCCCAAGCAGCACCCGTTCTTCGACAAGCGCGGCGGCCGCGTCATCTACTTTGAAGGCACCTATACGCACACATTCTCCGGGAACAATGACGCGACGCCGCGCTACGACTACAACCAGGTCCTCTACCGTCTCGACCTCGACGACTCGCGCCTGGTCCTGCCGGCGGCGGTGTATCCCCTCGGCGAGGGGCGCTTCGGCTTCGTGCAGGACGTGAAGGCGGGGGGAAATTTGGCGCCGGCGTTCTTCGCGCTCGACCGGCCGCGGAAGGGAACGGTGGCGCTGTACGCCTCCGGCGGGCTGACGCTCGATGCGCCCGAACCGGGCGCGAAGCCGGACTTCCACGCCCTGCCCGCCGACCGGGGCGACCCGCCGGCGACCGCGCTGCCGCTGTACGAGTTCGTCCACAAGGACGGCAAGCGGCGGGCCTACACGACCGATAAGGGATGGCAGTCCGACGGGTTCGCGCGGACGGAAAAGCCGATTTGCCTGGTGTGGCGCAACCCGATGCGGGTGGTGCTGGTGCGGGAATGAGACGGGCGGCGCCTGCGGGCCATTCCCCGCGCGGCCGGGTTTATACTGCCAACCGGCGCAGGCGTGTGCCGGGCGTGGTGTCGATCCTGAATTCGGACAATAATGGTGGCAATATGACTGATCGGAACCCGGCGGCTCCCCCCGTCGCGGAGAAGCTGCGCGGCTGGCTGACCCATGCGGTAGAAGCCGGCGCGTCGGACCTGCACCTCATCGTCGGCTATCCCCCCGTCCTCCGCTTGCACGGGGACCTGATCGAGCAGGCCGGGCCCGCGCTGGAAGCGGACGAGGTGCGGCATCTCGTCGAGCCGCTCTGCTCCCCCGACGCCCTGGCCCGGCTGCGCGCCCAGAAGAACGTCGATTTTTCCTTCGAGCTGGCGCTCGACGGCCGGGTCAACCGCTTCCGTGCCAACGTGTTCCGCGCCGGGGGACAGACGGGCGCCTGCCTGCGCGTCGTCCCTCCCGTCATCCCGGATTTCTATTGGGCGGGTTTTCCGCCGGAGTTGGCCGAGCGGCTGGCCTTCGTCCGCGACGGCTTGGTGATCGTTTGCGGGGCGACCGGGTCCGGGAAGAGCACGACGCTGGCGATGATCGTCAACCTCCTCAATCAGTCGGGCGGCTACCGCATCATCACCGTGGAGGAGCCGGTGGAGTACCTGTTCCCCCGGGCGGCCCAGTCGGTGGTGACGCAGCGCGAGGTCGGGACGGACGTCCTCACCTTCGCCGACGGGTTGAAGTATGGGCTGCGGCAGGACCCCGACGTGATCCTCGTCGGCGAGATCCGCGATCGCGAGACGGCCCAGATGGCCCTGAGCGCCGCCGAGACGGGGCACCTGGTGTTCACCACGCTGCACACCCGCGACGCCAAGGGCGCCATCACGCGCTTCAGCGACCTGTTCCCCCAGGACGTGCAGAAGGACGTCCGCTCGCAGCTGGCGATGAGCCTGCGGGCGATCGTCAGCCAGCGGCTGCTCCCCGGCAGTCTGCGCGGGGAGAAGCGCCACCTCGCCCTGGAGGTGCTGACCAATACCTACGCGATCGCCAGCGCCATCCGCACCGGCAAGCTGGAGAGCATCGACAACTATATCCTGACCGGGCGGGACGAGGGGATGGTGAGCTTTGACGAATCGGTGCGGCAGCTGCTCCGGGCGGATAAGATTGCGCCGGAGGTGGCCGCGCAGCACGTCCGCGACGCGACCCTGCTGAACCGCTGAGGGTGCCATGGTTGACGAACGGCCGACCGAGGAAGCCATCCAGGCGGCTCTGAAGCGCCTGCGCCCGCCGGCCGGTTGCGCCATCGATGCCGTGCGCGACGGGGCGGCGGAATTGCTGGCGGCGCTGGGGCATTTCGCCGACCTGCTGCCGGACGCCGAGCGGCCCGCCGCCGCGCTCGACCTGCTCGATCACGTCGCCGACAGCAACGTCCTGCACCCCCTGCGCCGCGAACGCCGACTGCCGGTGACCGTGGTCTTCCGGCCGGCCGTCCACCCGGCCTACTTCAGCGGCGACGAGCGCATCGGCGAGGCGCCTTGGCGGCTTTGCTACACCGACGGCGGAGCCATCGGGCCGTCGCCGCCGCGTGCCCGCCTGCTGGACGAGGCGACCCGCCTGGCCGAGGCGATGCACGACAAGAACCCCTTCGGCGAGGTGCCGTTCGACGGCGGCAAGACGGTCCTGGTGCAGGAGGGGTCGCATTTCCAGGCGGTGACGGCGCTGTACGGCGACGTGACCATGCCGGCGTTCATCTTGGCCAAGGGCGGCGTCCGCTATTACCCCTGCGGCGCCGTCAGTCCAGAGGACAAGAAGGAGGCTATTTGCCGCTGGGCGGCGTCGTCGGCCCTCGCCGGGGTCTTGGCCCAGAGGTACGTCGGTGGCCCCGACATGCGCATGGGCGAGGAGGAGATGGCCTGGGTCGAGGGGGCGGTGGCGTCGGTCGCGGCGGCGTGCCCGGGCCGGCTGCACCCGGTCGTCACGGGTCTGGCCGCGGCGGAGGGCGGGTTCCCCCATTCGGCATGGGAATTAACCGGCCGTACCGTGATCGCGTCGCTGAAGGAGGCGCTGCGGCACCCGGCAATGGGGCGCTATGGGCTGTCGCCGGGGCAGCCCATCCGCGTGCTGATCCAGGGGTTCGGCGACGTGGGCGGGTCGGCGGCCCGGTTGCTGATCGAAGAGTCGCCCGACTTCCGCTTCGTCGTGGCCGGCGTCGCCGACGAGTTCGGCGCCCTTTACCGGGGCGACGGTCTCGACGTGCCGGCCCTGCTGCGCCTCCGGGCGGCGTGCCGGCCGATCGTCGAGTACGCCGGCCCCCGAGACGCGCTGTGGGTGGGGCAGCCGTCCGAGGCCGACCGGGCGCGGCCGGCGTACCGCGGCACCGACAGCCGCGAGCTGCTGCTGCAGGACGCCGACGTGTTCATCCCCGCGGCCGTGCCGGACGTGATCGACGCGGGGCTGGTCGGCAAACTGCGGGTGAAGCTGGTGGCCGAGGGGGCGAACAACGCCGTCAAGCCGCACGTCGAGGAGTTGCTGCACTGGCGCGGCATCCTCTACCTGCCGGGCCAGGCGCTGAACTGGGGCGGCGTCAAGGGCTCGACCCTGGAGGTGCTGTTCCGCGAATCGACCAAGCGCACCGTGCCGTTCGCCCGCCTGGAGGAGAGTCTCCGCGCCGCCCTGGCGCCGCTGGGCCCCCGCGTGGACATCTCCTGGGTGTTGGAGCTGGTGCGCTCGGGAGTACACGGCTCGCCGCTGGGGCCGGAGGAGAAGCGATCCTTCGCCGTGGCGATCCTGGAAGACCTGGCGCGGAACAACACGCGCTGGCTGATGGACGAGCTGGCCGCCGCGCGCCACGAGCGGCCGCCCCTGGAGATGCTGAGGGCGCTGTCGCGCTCGGTGCGGCTGCTCAAGTCACAATTGCTATCGCTGATCGAGCGCGGACTCGGGGCGGAGCTGTTCGCGCCGGATACGTCGCTGGCGCGGCTAAAGCGCTTGCTGGACGACCGGCTGAACGAGCTGCCCGCCACAGGGGGCAGCGCCGACCTGACTGTTACCCAGGTGGCGGAGCAGCGCCAACTGTTGCAGCAGTTGCAGACCGACCTGCCCAACGGCCTGTCGCCGGTGCTGGCGTCGCTGCTGGCGTCGCTCGACCTGGCGCGGCAGAAGGTGATGGACCCGGACGGCTACGCCCAGGAATCGCTGCGGCGCGACCTGGCGGTGCTGCGCCGCGCCGACTCGCCGCCGGCGAAGTTGGAGGCGAGCCTGTACCGGCTGCAGCGCGTCCACCCGGGGCCGGACCGGGCGGCGTTCGCGCAGGCGCTGGCCGGCCTCTTGCGCGAGCGGAAGCAGTCGGCGGTCGTGCGACGCAACGCCGCCCTGGCCCTGGCGAAAATCGGCAGCGCCGACCCGTCCCACCGCGACGCCCTGGTCGAGGCGCTGGCCGACGCGGACCTGTCGGTGTGCGCCCTGTCGCGCTGGGCGTTGCACCAGATGGCCATCGCCGCCCCGGACGCAGCAGAGGGGTAGGTGAGCTGGGGGTGATGCGGTAAACTGAATCCAGGCCGTCCTTGTCGATTGGGGAGTACGGAGCCATGCCGATTCACGACTGGACGCGGGTTGACATCGGCATCTTCCATCATCTCCACCACGAGTGGATTTCCACGACAACAAAGAGGACGCGGCTCGTTCAGACCTTCTGTCTGAACGAGCCGCGTCCTCTTTGTTTTCTTCCTGCCCTGATCAGTTGCGCCCGAACGGACTCATCGCCGCCCGCACGCGGACCGGGTACTTCTGCGACGCGTCCGTGTCGGACTTCACTTCGAGTCGGAAGACCCCCTCGCGGACCGCGCGCACCTGCCAGGTGACGGTACTGCTCTCCCGCGCGGCGCCGGCGGCCACGGGAGGCACCTTCTGCGCCGCCGCGATCCCCTCGCCCAGATTCAGGCCGGACGGCAACGTCAGGGTGAGCGTCTGCCCCGGCGTGGGACGGTTCACGACCGCCTGCACGGTGAACTCCTGGCCCTCGACGGCGGCCCCGTCCCCCGTCAGCAGGAAGTTGCTGCCGGCCCCCTTCGAGGCGGACACCTTGCCCAGGCCGTAGGCGAAGCCGACCTCGCGGTGCTCCCCGGGCGCCAGCCGCCGCGGCTCCCAGTACATCACCACCGCCGAGTCGGGCGGCACCGGGGGGAGGCCGCGGCGCTGGGCATCGTCCGCCAGCGCCCGCATCGGCAGCAACCGCACGTCCCAGAGGGTGTTTACCCCCGCCGCCTGCCCCTTCCCCGGCAACCGGCTGACATGCACGTCGGGCCAGGCGCCGAGGGTCACGCGGTCGGGCGGCTCGATG
>Ga0116219_10000844_pt1 | contig 30462 bp, 27 predicted proteins | sample Sb_taG_4_FD_91019 | JGI IMG/M metagenome (GOLD analysis project Ga0116219, IMG submission 91019) | Peat soil microbial communities from Weissenstadt, Germany - Sb_50d_6_BS metaG | ecosystem: Environmental > Terrestrial > Soil > Wetlands > Peat | place: Germany: Weissenstadt | collected 2010-09-21 | reverse complement strand
CTCGCACGGCCTTTGACCTAGAACTTTGGCATTGTCCGCTCTAACCTGTTGGCCGAAGCCGGTGCCACGCCATCGAAGCGCTGCAATTGGCGCGGATTTGGGTCATGGCCAAGGAGCGACAATCGCTGCGGACGGAATCGCGATCTCGTTCTGGGTCTTGGTTTTGACGGATGATCTCATCCGAAGGGTTTGCGACTTTTCGGGATCATGCTGAAGGCGCGGGGAGGGCGCGAAGACCGGACATGGCGGATGCGTTGCCCCAAATCTTAGCGCGCAGCGCCGCGCGACTGCTCTACGGCTGTTGCGTCTTTCCGCGCCTCTGTTGCGGTCGATCTACCAGCAGGTCAGGCTCGAGCGGCGCGCACGGGCGGTGACGGCTCTGGAACAGGGAGCGGAGCCGCGATTGCGCACTCAGCAAGCGGCCCTCGATCGCCCAGGGAAGCTCGTAATATTCGACCCGTCTTCGCAGCAGCGCGTTCAGATCGATCACCGGAAGCGCTCCTTGGAGACGTCGCACGACTTGAGAGGGCAGAGTCTCGCAAGGCCACGCGCGTGATCGACAGGCCTATTTGAATTCGACCTTGAGCACCTTATAGGACTTGCCGCCGCCCGGCGTCGATACCTCGACGATATTGTTCTTACGCTTGCCGAGCAGCGCGCGGGCAATCGGAGAAGTGATCGAGATCTTGCCCTTCTTCACGTCGGCCTCGACCTCGCCCACGATCCGGTACTTCACCTTCTCGTCGGTGTCCTCGTCGATCAGGGTGACGGTGGCGCCGAACATCACCTGGTCGCCTTTGAGCCTGCTGACGTCGATGATATCGGCGCGGGAAAGCTTGTCCTCGAGGTCGGCCATGCGGGCCTCGGTGATGCCCTGCTGCTCCTTGGCGGCGTGGTACTCGGCATTCTCCGAGAGGTCGCCATGGGTGCGCGCTTCGGCGATCGCCTTGATGATACGCGGGCGCTCGACCGTCTTGAGATGCTTAATCTCGGCCTCCAGCGCAGCAAAGCCCTCCGCGGTCATCGGCACCTTGTCCATCTTCGTCGAAGCTCCTTTCGCCTCCGGATACTGTCCAGGAATTGCCCAGTCTAAGTCAAGAATCGGTTGATTTGCCCATTAAGGGTGCGGTTGGGCGGTTTGAGGCCGCTTGCTCGCGTAGCTCTGCAGGGGGGCAACGGTGAGGATTCCGGCTTTGAGCGCCTTGATGGCCTCGGTCACGGCCAAAGCGCCCGCTAGGGTTGTATAATAGGGAATATGGTAGAGCAAGGCCGAGCGCCGGATCGAGAAGGAGTCGGCGAGCGCCTTGGCGCCCTCGGTGGTGTTGAAGACGATATCGACCTCCCCATTGGTAATGGCGTCGACGATATGCGGGCGCCCCTCCAGAACCTTGTTAACCTTCTCGCAAGCGATGCCATGGGCGTCGAGATGGCGCTTGGTGCCGCGCGTGGCGATAATGCGGAAGCCCATCTCGGCGAGCTGCCGGATCGGTACCACTACCTTGTCCTTGTCGGAATCCTTGACCGAGACGAACACGGTGCCGGTGAGCGGCAGCTTGCAGCCGCCGCCGAGCTGGCTCTTGGCGAAGGCAATCGCGTAGTCCCTGTCGATGCCCATCACCTCGCCCGTGGACCGCATCTCGGGCCCGAGCACCGTATCGACGCCGGGAAAGCGCGCGAAGGGGAACACCGCCTCCTTCACCGCGATATGGTCGAGTTGGGGGCGTTGCAGGCCAAAACTGGCCAAGCTTCTGCCGGCCATGACCTCCGCGGCGATGCCCGCGATCGGCAGGCCAATCACCTTGGCGACGAACGGCACCGTGCGGCTTGCCCGAGGATTCACCTCGAGCACATAAACCTCGTCGTTCTGAATGGCGAACTGGACGTTCATCAGGCCCACGACGCGAAGCGCGCGGGCGAGCTCGATTGTCTGCCGCTCCATATCCGCGATGATCTGCGGCTTGAGCGAATGAGGGGGCAGCGAGCAGGCGGAGTCGCCCGAATGCACGCCCGCCTCCTCGATATGCTCCATCACGCCGCAGATGAAGACTTGCCTGCCGTCGGCGATGGCGTCGACATCGACCTCCGTCGCGTCGCGCAAATAGGAATCGAGCAGCACCGGGCTCTTGCCCGAGACCACCACGGCCTCGGAGATGTAGCGGGCGAGCTGTGGATCGTCATGCACGATCTCCATGGCCCTGCCGCCGAGCACGTAAGAGGGGCGGATGACGAGCGGAAAGCCGAGCGTGCTCGCGATGGCGCGGGCTTGATCCGGCGAGCGGGCGATGCCGCTTTTGGGCTGGCGTAACCCCAACTGCTCGATCAGGGCCTTGAACCGGTCGCGGTCCTCGGCGAGATCGATGGCGTCGGGGGATGTGCCGAGGATCGGCGCCTTAGCGCGCTCGAGCGCCGCGGCGAGCTTGAGCGGCGTCTGCCCGCCGAACTGGACGATGACGCCTTTGAGCGTGCCGTTCGCCTCCTCTTTCCGCACGACCTCGAGCACATCCTCTTCCGTGAGCGGCTCGAAGTAGAGGCGGTCAGAGGTGTCGTAGTCGGTCGAGACCGTCTCCGGATTGCAATTGACCATGATCGTCTCGTAGCCAGTGGCCGAGAGCGCGAAGGCCGCGTGGCAGCAGCAATAGTCGAACTCGATACCCTGGCCGATGCGGTTCGGGCCACCGCCTAAGATGATGATCTTCTGGGCTTCAGAGGGCCGCGCCTCGCATTGCGGGGGGCCGGCAAAGCCGGCCTCATAGGTCGAGTACATATAGGCCGTGGGCGAGGCGAACTCTGCGGCGCAGGTGTCGATGCGCTTATAGACGGGATGTACGTCGAGGCCGCGGCGCCGCGCCGCCACCTCGCTCGCCTCGAGCCCCGAAAGCGCCGCCAGGCGCTCGTCGGAGAAGCCCATGGCCTTCAGCGCTCGGAACTTGGGGGCGCTTTGCGGCAGCCCGTGCTGGCGGACGCGCTCCTCGATGTCGACGATGTCTTGCAGCTGCCGGATGAACCAGGGATCGATGGCGCAGGCCTCGAAGATCTGCTCCTCGTCGAAGCCGAGCCTGAGCGCCTGGGCGACCTTGAGGATGCGGTCCGGGGAGGGGGTGCCTAGGCCTGCGCGGATCACGTTCTTGTCGTCGCCTTGGCCCAAGCCCTCGAAAGCAATGTCGTCGAGGCCGGTCAAGCCCGTCTCCATCGAGCGTAGCGCCTTTTGCAGCGACTCGGCAAAGGTGCGGCCGATGGCCATGACCTCTCCCACCGATTTCATTGAGGTGGTGAGCACGGGCTTGGCGCCGGGAAACTTCTCGAAGGCGAAGCGGGGGATCTTGGTCACGACATAGTCGATGCTGGGCTCGAAGCTTGCGGGCGTCGCCCCCCCGGTGATGTCGTTGGCAAGCTCATCCAGCGTGTAGCCGACGGCGAGCTTGGCCGCGATCTTGGCGATGGGGAAGCCGGTGGCCTTCGAGGCGAGCGCCGAGGAGCGCGACACGCGCGGGTTCATCTCGATGATGACGAGGCGCCCGTCGGCCGGGTTCACCGCGAATTGCACATTGGAGCCGCCGGTCTCCACCCCGATCTCGCGCAACACCGCGATCGAGGCGTTGCGCATGATCTGATATTCCTTGTCGGTGAGCGTGAGCGCAGGCGCGACGGTGATGGAATCTCCAGTATGCACGCCCATGGGGTCGATATTCTCGATCGAGCAGACGATGATGCAATTGTCGTCCTTGTCGCGGACGACCTCCATCTCATATTCCTTCCAGCCGAGCACCGACTCCTCGATCAGCACCTCGCAGGTCGGCGAGGCGTCTAGCCCGCGCTCGACGATCTCGAGAAACTCCTCGCGGTTATAGGCGACGCCGCCTCCGGTGCCGCCAAGGGTGAAGGAAGGGCGGATAATGGCAGGAAGCCCGATCTCCGGCAGGGCCTCGAGCGCCTCGATCAGCCCCTTCTCGACATAACGCCACCGCCTCGCCCCTTCGCCTTGCGCCCAACCATGCTCGAACGCGGCGAGCGCTCGCGCCCGCTCTTCCGGGTTGGCAACGGTGTCGTTGAGGCGCGCGATCTCGACCTTGTATTTCTCGCGGTCGGCACGCTTCAGCACGGCGGCATCCGCGAGCCGCGAGCGGGGCGTCTCCAGCCCGATCGCGACCATGGCCTCGCGGAACAGCTCGCGATCCTCAGCCTTGTCGATCACCTCGGCGCGCGCGCCGATCATCTCCACCCCGTATTGCTGGAGCACGCCCGAGCGGTGCAGGCTCAACGCCGTATTGAGCGCGGTCTGTCCGCCCATGGTGGGCAAGAGCGCGTCGGGCCGCTCGCGCTCGATGATCTTGGTGACGAATTCCGGCGTGATCGGCTCGATATAGGTGGCGTCAGCCAATTCCGGATCGGTCATGATCGTGGCCGGGTTCGAGTTCACCAGCACGATCCGGTAGCCTTCTTCTTTCAATGCCTTGCAGGCTTGCGTGCCGGAATAGTCGAACTCGCAGGCCTGGCCGATGACGATCGGGCCGGCTCCGAGGATCAGGATCGACTTGATGTCTGTGCGTTTGGGCATCGGTTAGCTTCCATCCCCCCTTGAGCGGGAGGGGCAGGGAGGGACCTCACAACTTGCCTGACTTACTGGGACTCTTGGTCTGACCGCAACGCTTCTCACGCGCCGCTGTTGGGGCTGCGCTTGCGCGCCTCCATCAGCGCGACGAAGCGGGTGAAGAGGTAGTGGCTGTCTTGCGGGCCGGGCGAGGCTTCGGGGTGGTACTGCACCGAGAACACCGGCCCGTCCTTCAGCTTCAGCCCGCAATTGGAGCCATCGAACAGCGACACATGCGTCTCCTCGACGGAATCGGGAAGGCTGTCGCGGTCGACGGCGAAGCCATGATTCATCGAGGTGATCTCGACCTTCCCCGTGGTGAAGTCCTTTACCGGGTGGTTCGCGCCATGATGGCCCTGATGCATCTTCTGCGTCGTGCCGCCAAGCGCGAGCGCCAACATCTGATGCCCGAGGCAGATGCCGAACAGGGGTACGCCCGACTCCACGAGCTTCTTGATCTCCGGCACGGCATAAACGCCGGTGGCGGCCGGGTCTCCAGGACCGTTGGACAGGAACACGCCGTCTGGCTTCCGCTCCAGCACTTCCTCGGCGGTGGCGGAAGCGGGAAGCACGGTGAGCCGGCAGCCCGCGGTCGCAAGCTCGCGCAGGATGTTGCGCTTCAGCCCATAGTCGATCGCGACCACATGGAAACGCGGATCGGTCTCGCGCCCATAGCCTTCGCCCCAGCGCCACGCGGTCTCGTCCCAGCTATAGCTCTGGCCGCAGGTCACGTCCTTGGCGAGGTCGAGCCCGATCATACCGGGGAAGGAAACGGCCTCGCGCTCCAGCGCGTCGAGATCGAACCTGCCGTCCGAGGCGTGCGCGATCACCGCGTTGGGCATGCCCTTCTCGCGGATCAGCGCCGTCAGCGCGCGGGTATCGACCCCGGTGATGCCGATGATGCCGCGGGCCATCAGCCAATCGTCGAAGCTTTGGCGGGCGCGGTAATTCGATGGCGGCGTGATCGTGGCCCTGAGCACGCAGCCGCGCACGCCAGACGCGGCAGCGAGGCTCGCCGTCTCGATGTCCTCATTGTTGGTGCCGACATTGCCGATATGGGGAAAGGTGAAGGTGACGATCTGCCCAGCATAGGACGGATCAGTCAGGATCTCCTGATAGCCGGTCATGGCGGTGTTGAAGCAGACCTCGCCCACCGCGACGCCGGTCGCGCCCGCGCCCTTGCCCTCGATGACAGTGCCATCGGCAAGCACGAGCAGCGCCGTAGGCCGCTCCTCGTCCCAGGCGGGCGTGGCCCGCGCGCATGGGCTCAAGGCCTTTGCGGCCGGGCTTTCGGGATGATCGTTCATCGGCTTTCGTTGCTGCCGCTAGGGTAGGGCGGCTACGGCGTGAAGTCGGGTGCAAGTCTAGCGGCGTCAAGGCCGACGCTCTGGCACGCTTCCAACGAGCCGGACTCTTAAGTCATGGCCTCATCGGGGTCAAGCTGGCTCCATAAATATTTTCTTGTGAAAACAATGAGTTAAAGCGGAAAAATCCCTTGCTTGCGAAGATGGTCTCAATTACCTTGGAAGCTTCTTCCTCGATTCCTCAGCCCCTGACCCATGCGCGAGACCATCAACGCTGCGCTTAAGGCTGCGACCAAAGTGCAAGACAAGCGCCGCATGTCGACGCTTCGGCTGATCTCTGCCGCCATCAAGGACCGCGACATCGCCGCGCGGGGGCTCGGCAAGGCGGAGGCGAGTGACGCCGAGCTCCTCGAGCTGCTCGCCAAGATGATCAAGCAGCGGGAGGAGTCGGAGAAGATCTATACTCAGGCCGGACGCGCCGAGCTTGCGCAGCAAGAATCGGAAGAGATTGCCATCATCCGCGAGTTCCTCCCCAGGCAGCTCTCCGAGGCCGACATACAACAGGCCATCGGCGCGGCGATCGCGGAAGCCGGCGCCTCAAGTGTCAAGGACATGGGCAAGGTGATGGCGACGCTGAAAGCACGTTACGCCGGCCAGATGGACTTCGCCAAAGCGAGCGCGATGGTGAAGGCGAAGCTCGGCTAGCTTCGCGCCCTCGTTTCGTCATTCCGGCGTAAGCCGGAATCCAGCGCGCGCAGCGCATATCAAAAAACTGGATACCGGCTTTCGCCGGTATGACGAGTCCAGCGCTCCTCTTCGCCGTCCATTTCGTCACTTTAGGCCCGGTAGGTTCGCGCTTCGCGATCCGGAATCCAAATGACGTGTTCGGATTAAGCGTGCGGCGGCACGCCACGCGGCCTTTTGTCTTGCACTGCAACAATCATTTTCGTCACTGCATCGCAATATGAATGTTTGCGATGCAGCACGGTGAGTCGTGCTGCGCCCAAAAGGAGGCCAACGATGTTCCTCAACTCTCGCTTTCAACTCATGACCATCGCCGCGGCGGGGGCCCTTGTCGTTCTCACCGCTGCCAATGCGCCGGCCAGGGCCCTGGAGCCCATAAGCCATTTAGGACCGGTCGGGCCCTACGAGCCGATCCTCGCCACGGTTGGCTCGAAGCGCGTCATCGCCTTCTATGTGCCGGATAGCGGCCGCTGCTCCATCAACGCAGTGGTCTTCGATTCCGCTTCCCCCGAGGCGCCGTACTCGGCTTCACGGGTTCGCATCAACCTATGGCCGGCGAGGCGTTTGCCCTCGACGGCACGCAGCAGAAATCGATCGATCTCCGTTGCGGCGAGAACGCTGCGACCTTGGCCCTGAACGGCCCCGCCGAGCTCATCAACACCGGCGCCACGAGCAACTGACGCAACTGATCTATTCGATATCTAGCCGGCACTCTTCCACGGGTGGCTGGCAAAGCGATTGAGCCGGGTGGGAGGAAGCTTTCCCTCACCCGGCTCACCTAACCCTTCAAGAAAAACTCACTTTCCGAGACGCCGCTGCTCGGGACTGGACAGGTGCGCGAGGGTTCCCTATTTGTTCTAGCAGTGAATAGCGGTGATGACATGAACAGGAGAGTGGCCTTCCGCCCGAGCGCAGCGCTCACTCGCTCCCAATGAAATTCTCCGATTCGTTCCTCGATGAGATACGCGCGCGGCTGCCCGTCTCCGCAGTCGTCTCCCGCCGCCTGCCGCTGAAGCGCCGCGGCCGCGAGTTTGTGGGCTTGAGCCCCTTCAACCAGGAGAAGACGCCCTCTTTCACCGTCAACGACCAGAAGGGGTTCTATCACTGCTTCTCCTCCGGCAAGCATGGCGACATTTTCGGCTTTGTCATGGAGACCGAGGGCCTGAGCTTCCCCGAAGCGGTGGAGAAGCTCGCTGGCGAAGCGGGGCTCCCCATGCCGAAGCCCGACCCGCAATTCGAGCGGGCGGCCAAGGAGCGCCTTGGGCTGTTCGAGGCGCTGGAGGCCGCCGCGTCCTTCTTCGAGGCCGAGCTCAAGGGCAGCGGGGGACGCGAGGCGCTTGCTTACGCCGAGCGCCGCGGGCTCTCGCCCGAGACCCTCAAAGAGTTCCGCATCGGCTTCGCGCCGAGCTCGAAGGATGTGCTGAAAGGGACCCTGATCAGACGAGGTTTCAGCGAGGCCCAGCTCCTCGATGCTGGCCTCCTTGTCAAGCCTGATGACGGCCGCGCCCCTTACGACCGGTTTCGCCACCGGCTCGTGATCCCCATTGCCGATGCGCGCGCCCGCATCGTCGCTTTCGGCGCACGCGTGCTCGATGCCGCGACGGAGCCGAAATATCTCAACTCCCCCGAGACCAGGCTCTTCGACAAGGGGTCCATGGTCTTCAACTTCTCGCGCGCCCGAGAGCACGCCTTTGACAAGGGCGAGCTGATCGTGGTCGAGGGCTACATGGACGTGATCGCGCTCACTCAGGCGGGCTTCCGCCATGTGGTCGCCACGCTCGGCACCGCCTTCACCGAGCGGCAGATGGACCAGCTTTGGCTGCTAGCGCCCGAGCCGATCATCTGCTTCGACGGCGATCATGCCGGCGAAGCCGCGGCAGCGCGCGCCATCGATCGCATGCTGCCCAATTTGCGCGAGGGTCATTCCTTCCGCTTCGCCTTCCTGCCGCAAGGCTCCGACCCCGACGACCTCGTGCGCAATGAGGGGCCGGGTGCCTTTGCCCAATGTCTTGCGGAGGCGCGGCCCCTCATCGACGTGCTGTGGCGCCGGGAATGCACGGCGCAAAGCCTCGATACGCCTGAGCGGCGCGCCGCGCTCGAGGAGCGGCTGGAGCGCCTGCTTCAGACCATCGGCAATGCGCGGGTGAGGGACCATTACCGGCGGGACGTCAAGAACCGGCTTTGGGCGCTGTGGCGGGAGGGGGGCAAGCGCGGCGCGGCGCCGGCGAAGCCGGCGTCCGCGGCTGCCAAGAGTGGCGCGCGGCCGCTGCCTTCGGCCCACGGCTTCGCCATCACCATCATCCTGGCGCTTGCCCGGCATCCCTGGCTGCTCGACCACTTCGCCGAGGAGGTGGCTGGCCTCGAGATCAGGCAAAAGCAGCTTGCCGAGGTCCTTGCCGTGCTCACCCGCACTATCTTCGAGCACCCGGCCATCGCACCCGACACGCTGGCGGAGCTGATGAGCAAGAGCAATCAGGCCGGCCACTTCGACACGCTTCAGCGCTCAAGCGCCTTCAAACGCGTGGCCTTCCTGCAACCCGAGACCCCGGCCGCCGAGGTCGAGGAGCAATTTGCGGAGCTTCTGTTCCGCTGGACCACGCTCAAAAGCCTGAACAAGGAGGTGCAGGAGGCGGCGCTCGACCTGTCCGATCTGTCCGAGGCCGAATATGAGCAATTTGCCCTGCTGCAGCAGCAGGTCGCCAATGCCGGGCTCCGCCATGCCGCCGACGATGCCGGCGATCGCGAAAGCGCCAAGAGGTTTCAGGAGACCATCGCTAGGCTGAAAGGCGAGAATATCGGGGGCAACCGCGGGCGCCGCCCGGACCGCCGTCCAGATCACCGCTAGTCGAAGCCCGCCCGGCACCTTTATTGCAAGGAAAAGACGGTGCTGCGCTGAGGGCTGGGTTGGCTAAGAATTGTGCTCCGGGAGGGCATTGCGGCCTTGACACATGGGCCTGTTCTCGCCAATTCCATGTCAGGAACTTGATCGGTGGCGAGCGCCGTGGAGGCCCTGGAGACGAGGTCGGAGCGCTCGGAGGCCTTGGGTCTAAGCGCCGGCATGGCGTTCGCTCGACGGGCCCTTCGCCCTATCGACGGAAGGCGGGCTAAGCCCGCGACATGATTTTTAGTCCGGAACGTTCAGTTCCAATCGTTCTGCCCTCATGGGCGAGTTTGGTTGGGGAGAGCGAAGTCGACCCAAGCTTAGCGTCCAGCCTTAAGGGGACTGGCGGCCAGCGTTGGGCCTAAGTCATGTTTAATCGTCGATTAACGGGTGACGCCGCTAATCGCTAGAGGTGTTCGTGAGGCCCCCATCCAGGGACTGTCGCGCGGGCGCGTTGAAGCCCGCTTTGTCACAGACCTCGGGGAACGAACCCGAACTGAAGCCTTCGGAGTAGAGAAGAATGGCGACCAAGACCGCTGAAGCAGAAGACCAGGAGCAGCCCCCGGCCGAGACTCCGGACGGTCCCGTGCTCGACATGTCGGATGCCGCAGTCAAGAAGCTGATCAAGACCGCGAAGGCCCGCGGCTTCGTCACTTATGACGAGCTGAACGAGGTGCTCCCCTCCGAGGAGGTGTCTTCCGAGCAGATCGAGGACACCATGGCCATGCTCTCCGACATGGGCATCAACGTCATCGACACCGACGAGGCCGAGGAGACGCCGGAGGAGGGAGCAGCGGAAGCGACGCCGCGCCCGGTGGCCACGGTCACGCCCATCGCCAAGGCTGAGCGCACCACCGAGCCGATCGAGCGCACCGACGACCCGGTACGCATGTATCTGCGCGAGATGGGCTCCGTCGAGCTTTTGTCGCGCGAGGGCGAGATCGCCATCGCCAAGCGCATCGAGGCCGGCCGCGAGGCCATGATCGCAGGCCTGTGCGAAAGCCCGCTCACCTTCCAGGCCATCATCATCTGGCGCGACGAGCTGAACGAAGGCAAGATTCTGCTCCGCGACATCATCGATCTCGAAGCCACCTATCAGGGCCCCGACGCCAAGCCCGCCCCTTCGCAACCTTTGCCGGAAGGCGTCAATGGCGAGGCGCATGTGGCGCATGGCGGCAACGGCCAGGCCGCCCCGGCCCCCGCGCAGGAGGCAGCCCGCGACGACGAGGACGGCGAGCGCGTCGCGCAAGAGGAATTCGACGACGAGGAGGACGATCTCGAGAACTCGCTTTCGCTCGCCGCCATGGAGGCCGAGCTCAAGCCCAAGGTGCTGGAGACCTTCGACCTCGTCGCCACCAACTACAAGAAGCTGCGCAAGCTGCAGGACCAGCTCGTCGAGCGCGCGCTGAAGAACGACGTGCTCTCCACCGGCCAGGAGAAGCGCTACAAGGTGCTGAAGGACGAGATCGTCGCCGAGATCAAGAGCCTGTCGCTCAATGCGAACCGCATCGAGAGCCTGGTCGAGACCCTTTATGACATCAACAAGAAGCTGCTCGGCTATGAGGGGCGCCTGCTTCGCCTCGCCGAGAGCTACGGCGTCAAGCGCGAGGACTTCCTCGCCGAATATCAGTCGAACGAGCTCGACCCCAATTGGCTCCGCCGCGTCGGCCGGCTGAAGAAGCGCGGCTGGGCCGACTGCATCCGCGACGAGCGCGGTATGGTCAAGGAGATCCGCGGCGAGATCCACAGTCTTGCCGCCGAGACGGGCCTGCAGATCTCCGAGTTCCGCCGCATCGTGCACATCGTGCAGAAGGGCGAGCGCGAGGCGCGCCAAGCCAAGAAGGAGATGGTGGAGGCGAATTTGCGCCTGGTCATTTCCATCGCCAAGAAATACACCAACCGCGGCCTGCAATTCCTTGATTTGATTCAGGAAGGCAATATCGGCCTGATGAAGGCGGTGGACAAATTCGAGTACCGCCGCGGCTATAAATTCTCGACCTACGCCACCTGGTGGATCAGGCAGGCGATCACCCGCTCGATTGCGGATCAAGCAAGAACCATCCGCATCCCCGTGCATATGATCGAAACCATCAACAAGATCGTGCGCACGAGCCGCCAGATGCTGCATGAGATCGGCAGAGAGCCCACGCCGGAAGAGCTCGCCGAGAAGCTCGCCATGCCGCTCGAGAAGGTGCGGAAAGTCCTGAAGATCGCCAAGGAGCCGATCTCGCTCGAGACCCCGATCGGCGACGAGGAGGATAGCTATCTCGGCGATTTCATCGAGGACAAGAATGCGGTGTTGCCGATCGACGCCGCGATCCAGTCGAATTTGCGCGAGACCACCACGCGCGTGCTGGCCTCATTGACGCCGCGCGAGGAGCGCGTATTGCGCATGCGCTTCGGCATCGGGATGAACACCGATCACACGCTGGAAGAGGTCGGCCAGCAGTTCTCGGTAACCCGCGAGCGCATCCGTCAGATCGAGGCCAAGGCGCTGCGCAAGCTGAAGCATCCAAGCCGATCGAGAAAACTCAGGAGTTTTCTCGACAACTAGCTCCTCGTCCCGAAGGCGCGCCGGCTCTGGGGCGATGCAATTGGCGTGAGGCCTGGGACTCATCCACTAACAGTCCCTGGGTTTGACCATAACTCACAAGGTTCAAAATGGCTTTCCCGGCGCTGAGGCCAGCCTCGTGATGTTGTCGGTGGTCTTCATCGATAATCCTGCCACTTCTGCTCTCAAGGAAAAAGAGGCTCCTTATCGGACCCCTTCTGTGGCCGAGGCACAGTTCCACTCGTCGGTCTGTCATCGGCGGCATTTCCTCGTTTGGGCGACGCACTGAACATCCTGGATCATCTCTCCACGTATCTCTACCAAGATGGTTTTTGCCGCTGGTTCGCGCCCTAACGATGTTGGCGCCCGGAAGGACAGCATCGAGCGTGAACCAAAATTCCGGCAGGGTTCAGGCGAATCAGGGAGACCCTACCATCGTTCGCTTCTTAGACTTTATCCCCACCCGCCGAACCTCCCTTACACTCCGTATCACCTCGTCCGCCGAGGGGCGCTGTCGCGAGGCGTCGCAACAAGCGGGACGAACCAGCGCTTCGCGCTAAGGACTTCTTGGTCCTCCACGCGAAGTGTCCGGTGGCGGCATCGGGCAATTCCTGATGTCCGCCGGTGCGGCGCCTGCGGGCCGGCTTGACGCTGAAGTCCGCACTCGGGCGACGCCGGGGCTCCCCCCGGGACCACTAGGGGTTGCTGCCAGGAGCTGGCTGACGACCTGTTGCGGAGCTCTAGGCTTCAAGCCGAAGGCTTTGACCGAAGGCAGCTTCGCTGCTTCGCTCCGACCTCAGGCGAAAGCGGGGCCCGGTGGCTGTCAAATCGCCGCTCATGGCGCGCCGAGAGGCGCCCGCGCGGTCCTTAAAGACCGCGAGCCACATGGATTTGCGCTTTTCGGCGCGCCATGCCGCTCGTCATGACTCGCGGGCGCTGCCCGGCGAGATTTCGACGTGCCCCTATTCCACGACATGGGCCTCGCGCTCAAGGAGCGAACACGCGAGCGTGGAAGCGGTAGCGCAAACAAAGGAGCCCGCATGCTTATGATCCTACCTTCGACCGGCTTGACCGGGGTTGCCTCGACAACGGTACGGGCTCGACCTAAGCTTCGCGTATGACCGACCCCGCGCAAGACAACCCCGGCGTGATCGTCTTCCCGCCGGTCATTCTGCTCGCGACCCTCGCCGCCGGGATCATCCTCGATCACTTCCTGCCGCTCAATCTTCTCGCGCGCATGCCGTGGGTTCCACGCCTCGTGGCCGGCGCGATCCTGTTTGTCCTCGGCGCGTCGGCGCCGATCATGGTACGCCGCGTCTTTGTCAGCGCCGGCACCAATATCAGGCCGGACATGCCGACGACTGCGCTCGTCACCTCCGGCCTCTTCGCCCATGCGCGGAACCCGGTCTATGTCGGGGGCGCCATCGCGCTGGTCGGCGTGGCGCTCATGCTCGACTCGGACTGGACCGCGGTGCTGCTGGTGCCGGCGCTCCTGCTCCTGCATTACGGCGTGGTGTTGCGCGAGGAGCACTATCTGGAGCGTAAGTTCGGCGCGACCTATCTCGCCTATAAGGCAGAAGTCCCGCGTTACGGCTGGAAGTTTTGACGCCCCTCGATCGTCATCCGCCTTGCCAGTCCCTCAACTTTTGCAAGAGCCACAGCCATATTTTCGCGCGAAGCTTGCATTATGTTTAGGCAGGGCCTATAGTTTGACCACTGGCACGCCGGACCCAGGCGCTGACGGTGAAGACTACCGTGCCAACTCTGTGCACGCCCCCTTTTCCGAACATCTCAGCACGCCGAGCACCCCTTCCCGCTCGAGGCCCGCGGCTTCCCAGCCCGCGAACAATCGCCTGCGATGTTAACCTCAAGAGGTATTTTCATGACCGCCACCTATACCCCCCAAGCTGCCGCCGACCAGGCCCGCACCGCCTATCGCAAAATGACGGCTCAACTCGGTAACCTCGGTCTCGACACCGCCATTCCGGAGGGCGTCCGCACAATGGCCGAGAAGACCGTGGCTCAGGCCCGCGAGACCTATGACCGCTCCGCCGATGCTTTCGAAGCGTCGGTGACGACGTTTGAGAGATCTTTCGATGCCGCCGGCCAAGGCGCCGTAGCCTTCAACCGCAAAATCATCGACATCGCCCAGCGGAACCTGAATTCCGCCTTCGATTTGGCAAAGAGCTTGGCCGGCGCCAAGAAGCTCGCCGACATCGTGGAATTGCAGGCGGCCTATTGGCGCAAGCAATTCGACGCGCTGACCACCCAAGCCGAGGAAGTCCGCGCGCTTTCGACCAAGGTGACGGCCGACGCGGCCGCGCCGATCAAGGCGCAGCTTGAGCGCGGTGTGGATCAGCTCGGGAAGGCGCACTGACCGGCTAAGCGCTCCTGACACAGGCGCCGACCCGCAAGCTCGAAGCAGGCCTCGGTCGATGACGACACGGACCACCAGCAAGACCGTCGCGTTCCATCGACCCTTCTGGCTGAAGGGGGTCGATCGATGGCTGCCGGCTGCGGACTATCGGGTGACGACAGACGAAGAGCTTATCGAGGGTCTGTCCTTTCCGGCCTACCATCGGGTTTCGACGGTCATCTTCGTGCCGGCGGAGTTTGGCTCTTCCGTCGAGATGGTGACCATTGATCCTTTGGACCTTCAGGCCGCGCAAGACCTGGATGCCGCAACGCCCAATGCGCGAGGCGGCGGTGCAGATCGAGTCGCGCGCTAAATCGAAGGCCTTGGGAAAAATTCACTGGCCCTTCTTCGGAAACCCGCTCGGGCCGAGCTTTCCGCGCTGCTCGGTTAACGCCAAAGGCGAAGCCGCCGGCGTCTTCTTCTTCTTGTCCTGTTTCGGCTTCTTCTTCTCGCGATTGCTTTTCTGCTGGCCTTTCGCCAATTCGTCCTCCTATTTGCTTTCTGGATCTATCAAAGTTAAGCGGGGGCCACCGCACGACACGGTCGCTTATCGACATGGCTTACCACGTCTGCGGGCCGGCAGCACACAAGCCTGAAGGTTCGCAGTCAAACTCCGCCGCTCAGTTTATCCCCGTGACTCAAAAAAAGAGAGCCGCCCGAGGGCGGCTCATTCTTGGGGGCGGTGGGGCTAGCCCGTCCGGCACCCATGGCGCATCGCTTTCGCCAAGTGAGTGTTTGTCATGGAAAAAAACAACCGAGGCCGCCGTGAAGCAGCCCCGGGGGATGTTATTTAGGAGCCAGTGCCGATGTGACGGCCCTTCAGCAAGGCTTCCACCTCACGCTTGGCCTGAGCCTGGTCCAAACCATACTTGGCCACGACCTGGGTCACGAGATCGTCGTTGCTCTTGAACGCCGACGCATCATGTTCGGAAAACTTGCTCCACTTTGCGCAGATTTCCTTGAGCATAGCCTGTCTGTTTTCGTTGGTATTTTGCGGCTTTGCAGCGGTGGCGGTTACGGTTGAATTTTTCATTATAGGTTCTCCTAAACTGAGGAAATATCATTTGAACGATCATCATTCAAACTACCAACATCACCTAAGATATGTGCATCACAAAAACAAGTGTGTCAAAAATACTACTATCACAAAAATTTAGCATAGCTATGCGTGACGTAATTGTATCACATTTATCAGGATTATAGATGTAAAATAAGGCGATCACGAGTTATGAATTATGTAGGTTATCATGATCTGTAATTCATTAAGCGCATTGTATCATATCATAATCTATGGATATGCACTCACAATACGTAGTTAGGCGGCGGTCAATCTTATGTCTCGCTGGTTCCAACACAATTTCGCGAGGGGCGCCGGCGCGCTCGCCACCGGCCGCCTCCATTGGCCGTGGACTGGACTCGGCGGTTGCCGATGGATGTGGTGTGACCGTGAGCGGACATGCTGGGGCAAAAGGCCGAAGCGAGAGCGGGCAGTTCAGGAATTGACGGCGGCAGCGTCAGGAGATCGCGGAGCTTCTGCCTCCGTCACCTCGTCCGTAACCACCTTGAAACCCGCGAGATCGTGGGGACCATAGGAGGTGGTGATCGCGACGTCGGTCGCGTCCCGCCCGCGCGCGATGAGGATGCGGCCGATGCGCGGCTCATTGTGGCGGGCGTCGAACGTATACCAGCGGTCGCCGATATAGGCCTCGAACCAGGCGCTGAAGTCCATCGGCGCGGGGTCTGGCGGGACGCCGATGTCACCGAGATAGCCGGTGCAATAGCGCGCCGGTATGTTCATGCAGCGGCACAGCGTCACGGCGAGATGGGCGAAGTCGCGGCACACGCCCCGCCTCTCGGTAAACGTGTCGAACGCCGTCCTGGTTGGGTTCGCATGCGGGTATCCGAAGGTGATGTGACCATGCACGAAATCGCAGATCGCCTGGACCAGCGGCCAACCTTTCGGGATCGTCCCGAAGGTCGACCAGGCGAACTCCGACAGCCGGTCGGTTTCGCAGTAGCGGCTGCCGAGAAGATAGACCAGCGTCTCGACCGGCAGCGTTTCCAGCGAGCGCTGCGTGGCCTCCGGGGCGACCGCGTCCGTTTCGCCGCTGTCTTCGACAAGGAAATCGGCGGAAATCGTCAGTCGGCCGGCCGGCGCACGGATCACATGACAAATATTGCCAAACCCATCGCAATATTCCTTGGTCGGGACGAGGGGATTGAGCAGCATCAGATCCGGTGAGATGAGATCGTGCCGTCGCGTCGGATGGACGCTCAAGGTGAGGATCATTGGCGTCGGCTGCAGGCAATCGTAGGAGATTTCGTACCCCGCATGAATCTTCATCGCCATCCTCGCCGGCCCCTCAAGGAGACCTTGCCGAAACATTGCCAGGATTGAGGGAACGACAAAGTTCCGCCCCGCTCAAGCCCAGAGATGCCGCGACCAATTAGACCGGACGGCCGGGCGGCCGGGCGCCGCCGATCCAGGGCGGCCAAAACCCAGCATTGGACGGGGGAACCTTGCGCTTTTGGCGGAAACATTGGTGCGCCGTCTGTCGGTTGTGTTGCAATCCGTCCCGTGCTTTCTTTCGCTTCCCACCGTAGATGAGGTCAAGCGCATGCCGACTTCGACCGCGCGCCAGGCCATCGGCGAGCGCGCCCCGTCCGAACTGTTCGAGCACGTCACCTGCCCCTTTTGCGGGCTGCTTTGCGACGATCTGGAGGTAGAGCGGAACGGACAGACCGTCAAACTTCTGAAGAATGGCTGTCCGCGCGCGGAAGCTGGCTTCGAGCGTCGGCTGCCGCCGAGCAGCCCGATGGTGGGCGCCAAGGAGGTTGAACTGTCCAAGGCCGTCGGCGAAGCGGCCGCGCTGATCCGGAAAGCCGCGCTTCCCCTATATGGCGGTCTCGCCACCGACGTGGCCGGCATGCGTGCGGCGATGGCCCTTGCCGAGCGCTCAGGCGGCATCGTCGATCATGTCTTGAGCGACGCGCAATACACCAATTTCAGGGTGCTGCAGACGGGCGGCTGGATCACCTCCACGCTCACCGAGACGCGCAACCGCGCCGATCTGATCGTCATTGTGGGCAGCGACGTGCACAAGCTCCACCCGCGCTTCTTCGAGCGCATCGTTTGCCCCCCCGACTCCATGTTCGATACGGCGTCGGCCGCCAAGCGCGTGGTCGTGTTTCTCGGCAAGGGGCTGGACAGCTCCGCCGCAATCGGCCCGCGCATCGGCGAGGTCGTCACCATCCCTTGCGCGCTCGAGGATGTCGGCGAGGTCTTGAGCGTGCTCCGGGCTCGGCTGCATGGCTCTCCAGTTCCGCCGCTCGATCATCTCGCGGGCCTCAGTCTCGCTGACATCGACGTGCTGGTCGAACGGCTGCGGACGGCCAAGTACGGCGTCATGGTCTGGGGGCCGCCGAGCAAGGACTTCCCGCGCGGCGAGCTCATGCTCCAGCAAATGACCGAACTCGTGAAGGATCTCAACAAGACGACGCGCGTCGCCGGCCTGCCGCTCGGCGGCAATGAGGGCGCGGTGACGGCGGGCGCGGTCTCGACCTGGCAGAGTGGCTTTCCCTTGCGCATGAGCTATGCGAGCGGGGCTCCGGACTACGACCCCTACCGCTACGCGATCAGCCGGATGCTCGGCGACGGCGAGGGCGACGTGCTCGTCTGGATCGCCTCCATCACGCCGAATGTGACGCCGCCCAAGACCGACATCCCGACCATCGTACTCGGCACGCCGGGCCTGAAGCTCGCGGAAACCCCCGCGGTGTTCATCCCCGTCGGCACCCCGGGCGTGGATCACGCCGGGCGCCTTGTCCGCTGCGACAGCGTCGTGTCCTTGCCGCTCACCGATCTCGGCCGGGCGCCGCTGCCCCGCACCGCCGACGTGCTCGCCGCGATCGAAGCGGCCCTCTAAGCCTGGAGTTCTCCAAGATATGCTCATCAAGCTTTCCGGCGGCAAAATCTACGACCCCGCCAACCAGGTGAGCGGCAAAATCCGCGACATCTATGTTGAGGACGGGAAGATCGTTGCGGGGCCGCCCGCGGCCCGCATCGACGCGACCTACGACCTCAAGGGCCGCATCGTCATGACCGGCGCCATCGACCCCCACACCCATATCGGCGGCGGCAAGATAACCATCGCCCGCATGCTGCTGCCCGAGGATCATCTCAGGGACGAGGTCGCGCGCACGGCCCTCACGCGCGCCGGCACCGGCCACGCCGTGCCCTCGACTATGATCACCGGCTATCGCTACGCCGAGATGGGCTACACCGCCTGCTTCGAGCCGGCCATGCTCGCCGCCAACGCTCGCCAGGCGCATATGGAGATGGGCGACACGCCCATGGTCGACAAAGGCGCCTTCGTCATGCTCGGCAATGACGATTTCTTCCTGCGCCAGCTCGCGCAAAAGCAGGACTTCGAAAGGATCAAGGACTACGTCGCCTGGACCATGCACGCGGCGCAAGCCATCGCCGTAAAGGTCGTCAATCCGGGCGGCATCAGCGCCTTCAAATTCAACCAGCGCAAGCTCGATCTCGACGAGCTGCACCCCTATTACGGCGTCTCACCGCGCCAGATCATCCTCACCCTCGCGCGCTCGCTGCAAGAACTCGGCGTCACCCATCCGCTGCACATCCATGGTTGCAATCTCGGCGTCCCCGGCAATGTGGAGACGACGCTCGACACCATCCGCGCCTCGGAAGGGCTGCCGCTGCATCTCACCCACACCCAGTTCCTGAGCTACGGCACCGAAGGCGACCGCAAATTCTCCTCAGGCGCCCCCCGCGTCGCCGAGCTCGTCAACCAGACCCCCAACATCTCCATCGATGTGGGCCAGGTCATGTTCGGCCAGACTTGCACGGCGTCGGGCGACAGCATGCGCCAATACGCCATCTCAAGGAGCGCCCACCCCAAGAAATGGGTGGTCATGGACATCGAATGCGATGCGGGCTGCGGCGTGGTGCCAATGCGCTATCGCGACAAGAGCTACGTTAACGCCCTGCAATGGGCGATCGGGCTCGAGACGTTTCTCCTGGTCGAGGATCCCTGGCGCATCTTCCTTACCACGGACCACCCAAACGGCGCGCCGTTCTACACCTACCCACATCTGATCCGGCTGTTGATGGATCGGGGCTTCCGCAACGACATGCTGCAAAAGATCAATCGGGATGCGGCGGCGATGAGCATCCTCGGCTCGCTCACCCGCGAATATACGCTGGACGAGATCGCGATTCTGACGCGCGCCGGCCCCGCGCGGAGTCTCGGCTTGAAGGACCGCGGGCATTTGGGGCCGGGCGCCAACGCCGATATCACCGTCTATCGGGACAATGCTGACCGGGAGGCGATGTTCGCGACGCCTGAGCTCGTCTTCAAGAATGGCGAGCTGATCGTCCGCGACGGCAAGGTGGTCAAGGTCACGCAAGGCGCGACCCATGTGGCGCGGCCGAGCTTTGACCGCGCCATCGAGACGCCGCTGAAGGATTATTTCTCGCGCTATCACACGGTGCAGATGGAGAATTTCAAGCTCTCTGATGCGGAGATCGTAGAAGGCGATCGCGGCAGCATCGTCGTCCAACCGACCCGCGCGCGCGTGGCTTAGCGGCGGCGGCGGCAGCTTCGCATCGTCCGCCAGATGAAGGCGAAGGCGCTGCGGGAACTGAATCCGCGCGGTTCCAGGTTGAATGTTGGTCGCACCAGAGCCAGCGATATCAATGCCCAGGTGACAGGGGGGCCGGAAGGGTGAGAAGCGGACAGGTGGGCCAAGCGGCGGCGATATCGGCCCTGAAAACGATAACTCGCGGAAGACCTTTACCCAGTTTAGGATGGGCGATTGTAAGGGTTAACATCTGGGCGTATCCGGGTTGCCCTGGCATTCTTACCATGTAGTCGAAAGTACGAAGCTGGCGTTCGCCAAACATAATCATAGGCCTATAAGGAATTCCACGCCATTCCCTAGGGCGTCACATTGGGCCCTAATCAGCCCAAGAGGCAGCCGAAGGTTTGTTCACGCCGGGTCTACGTTGCACAAAAGTAGCGCGTGCTTGGGGGAGCTCTCAGGATACGTGCCCCGGCAGCCGAAGCATGGCCCGCACAAGCGGGGAAGAGGGTGGAAGCGATGCCGCGCGCGGGGCGCCGTAAGGCTGCCCTTAATCTGCAGACGGACGCGGCCATTCGGCGCTCCGCGCTTCCCTCGCACCCTCGTGGGCTCCGCCTGGCGAGGCGCTCTAGCGCGCTCAAGTAGCGCGAACCCACGAGTGGGAAAGCGCGTAGCGCATCTTTATAGCGGCGCGGAGCCGGGCGGCTGCGTGGGATAGGTTGGGCCGGGATGCAGGATGCTGATCGTCGCATAGGCGCCGATGAAAGACCCCGCCGCCGCGAACAGCACATAGACCCAGTGATTGGTGTAGCTGATGACCGCGAAGGACGAGAGCAGATACCAGATGCTGCTCCAGCTCGCCGCCGGCAGGCGCTTCCGCTTCACCACCGCATTAGTGAACATGACATAGACGGCGTCGGTGCAGGCCGTGGCGGCCATGACGGCGGCGGCGATCAGCGGGTCGAAGGGAAGGGCTGGCATGGGTCTCTATCCTTGAGCGTGGCGGGGTGGCGGCTTGGCTTGGCGGCAAGACTACACCACAGCGGCGCGCGGTTTTCACCTGACGCGCAGGCGTGCTGCATTGCAACAAGGGCGGCCTTGCTCTATATCCCGCGAGGGTGGACGAAGAGATGCGTCCTAGGCTTCGAGGCCAGGCTTTAAGGCAAGACGATCATGCTGTTGACCATGCTGAAGGCGAAGCTTCACCAGGCTACGGTGACCGGGGCCGATGTCGACTATGAGGGCTCGATCGCCATCGATCGGGATCTGCTCGATGCCTCCGGCGTGCTCCCGCATGAGCAGGTCGACGTGCTCAACATCTCGACCGGCGGGCGCTTCACCACCTATGCCATCGAGGCGCCACGGGGCTCGCGCGAGGTCGCGGTGAATGGCGCGGCGGCCCGGCTCGTGCAGACGGGCGACAGGGTGATCATCGTCGCTTACTGCCAGCTGCCGGCGGAGGAGGCGCGGAATTACCGTCCGTCTGTGGTGGTGCTGGGCGACGGCAACGCCATCGAGCGCATGGCCTGAGGGCCGTAGCGAAGCTACCGGAAGAACTCTGCCATATTGCGCACCTGGAAATCATCGGTGGTCGTTCCGGCCCGAGCATGCCGACTTTGCCGGAGCAGCGTCTCGATGTCGCTTTGAGCGTCATTCATCTCCTCGGCCGAGGCCACCCCGACCATGTGCGACGAAAGACTATCGGGCACCGTCTGTTCGGCGCCGAACAGCTGGCGCCGCGCTGTGGTGACGGGCACGACTGCGGTGTCGTCCTGATCAGTGCCGAAAGCCAGACTGACCCTTCGGGGACAACAATCCAATCACCACGAAGGGCACGTTCATGACGCGGATCTGCTGGCCGATGACAGTCCCATCGCCGAACAGTTCCCGCGCCGTCGTGGCTCCGAGAATGATCACCTTGGCGCCGGACCGGAGCTCGGCCTCGCTGAAATTACGGCCTTCCGTGAGCGGCCAGTCGCGCACCTCGAGATAATCCTCGGTCACGCCATCCACCGAGGTCGCGGGCGAGGACCTGGTCCTGCTTGACCTTGGTGCTGTAATCGACATTGATCGCGGCGATATTGCCCGAGAGCTGCGATCCGATATCGACGGTGACGAGCGCGCGGACTGTGCCCGAGGTCGAGACAACACGGCGCACATCGTCACGCTTGATCGTGGCCGTTTCCATGTCGAGCTTTCCCGGCTGTTGCTGCCGCCAAAAAGTAATAGGCACCGCCACCCGCCGCGGCAGCCACAGCCAGAATGAGCAGCCAACGATTTGCCATGGATCTCCTCGGTCCATGCGATAGCACGAAGACCGCCTAGGAAAGCGTTACAAAAAGCAATCCTGAGGTAAGCGGAAGCGGCTAGAGGCCGAAGGGATAGGTCTCGTCGGGGCCATGGGCGTGCACGGGGCGCGCCGCCACGGCCTCGGTCTCCTCGAACCAGATCCAGGCGTCGAATTGGCGTGAGAGCTCGGCCTGGAAATAGTGGGACAGAAGCTCGCTCTCGGGCCGGTAGATGACGCCGATGGCACGCTCAAGCAGAGGCTCTGCCAGCGCGTCGCGGATCGCCTCGTTTTGTCCCGGGCCGGTCTCGAGCATGAAGGCCGCGATGCCGGTGTCGCGGGAGCGGCCTTCATAGGAATCGTCGCGGGCACGGCGCACGCGCTTGATTTCCATGAGCCCATCCCAGTCAGAAGCTGCGGCAACGGTGCCGCGGTCGGTGCCGAAGCCGATCAAGGCGGCATCGTCGCCGAAACGCTGACGCGCGAGTTGTCCGATATTGTGCTCGCCCCTGACCTGGCCCATCTCGGTGAAGGCGGCATTACCAATATGCGAGTTGTGGGCCCAGACCACGGCCTTAGCGTCCGGCCCGCGATGGGCGAGCAGGCGCTCCAGCGTGTCGAACATGTGCTGGTCGCGCAAGTTCCAGGACACCGCGTCGCCGTAATAGATGGCCCGGTAATATTGCTCGGCGCCGGCGACGATGCGCGCGTTCTGCTCGGCGGCGAAGAATTCCTCGCCATCCTTGGTGAGGTAGTCGAGCCGCTTGTGCAGGAGATCGGTCAGCGCGTTGGCGACGGGCCGCTCGCACAGCGCATAGCCCCGGCTCAGCGCCATGCGGCCATAGCGTGCTGGTTCCGCCCGCCAGGGAGCAAGGCACCCATAGCGCTCGCGCGCGACCCGGGCTGCTTCCGGATCGACCTTGTCGAGATAATGCAGCACCGCCTCGATCGAGGCGCCGAGGCTGTAGATGTCGAGCCCGTAGAAGCCGGCCTTTCGGTCAGGGCCGCCGATCGTGGCGTTGATATCTTTCAGCCGGTTCAGGAACTCGGCAACCTGGCCATTCCGCCACATCCAGGTCGGAAAGCGCGTGAAGGCGGCCTTCGGCGCCTTGGGCCGGGGCAGGTCGCGGACGAAGGCGTCATACACCGCCGCATCCGGCCAGTCGGCCTCGACCGCAACGATGTTGAAGCCGTAACGGTCGACCAGCATCTCGGTGATCCGCGCGCGGGCCTGATAGAACTCGGCCGTGCCGTGGGTTGCCTCGCCGAGCAGGATCACGCGGCGGTCGGCGAAGCGCTCGACGAGCTCCGAGAGCTGGTGCAGGTCCCCGAAGGGCTCCGCGGCTTCGGCCATCAGCCGGCTGACGCTGTTCTGGATCGTCCGCGCGCGCTTTTGCGGCAAGAGCAGCCCGGCGGCGAAGCCTGACGGCCCCGCATCGACTTGCGCTTTCTTGGCTCCTTCGGGCTCGGCCCAGCCTTCCTCCCCGATCAAGGGAACGAAGGCCACGGCGCCGAAATCTTCCTCCTCGAAGCTGTTTTCGTCAGTGCGGATGACGCGCATGAGCGTCTGATAGCCGTGCTGGCCGACGGGGATGATCAGCCGGCCATGGGGCGCGAGCTGGCGCTTCAGCGCTTCCGGCACCTGCGGGCCTCCGGCTGAGACGATGATGGCTTGGAATGGAGCGTCCTCCGGCAAGCCCTTGGTCCCATCGGCGCAGATGATCTCGACATTGGCGTAGCCGAGCCGCTTCAGCCGCGCGCGCGCGAGGCCTGTGAGCTGCTCATGGCGCTCGATGGCGTAGACCTTGCCGGCCATCCGGCTCATCACCGCCGAGGCATAGCCCGAGCCCGCGCCGACCTCGAGCACCTTGTCGCCCGGCTTGATCTCGGCAAGCTCGATCATGCGGGCGACGATATAGGGCTGCGAGATGGTCTGGCCTGCCTCGATCGGCAGCGCCGAATCCTCATAGGCGAATTCTTGCAAGGGCTCGGCGACGAAGGTCTCGCGTGGCACCTCGCCCATGGCGGCTAGGAGAAGAGGATCGGAGACGCCGCGGGCCCGGAGATGCCGCGCGACCATGACCGCCCTGTCCTGGGCGTAAGCGGTGTCGAGAACCTCGGCGCGTTGTGTTGGCATGGCTCTAAAACTAACGGGTTCCCGGTTGGTTGGGCCTTGATTTGGATCATAATAGGCTGCCGAAGTCTGGCTTGCGAGACGTTGCGCGTTTCTGGGCGGCCGCAGATGCCTCGCGCCATCAAGCTCTTTGCTATTCCAGCTCGAAGCTGACGTGAAGCCGCACCTCGACCGTTGCCGTGCCGGCTTCGATGGGGACGGCCTTTGCCGCCATCTCCATCGGCGCCGGGGAGGCGTAGCGGGCCACGATCATCCCCTCGTCCTCGCTGATGCTCAGAACCTTACCGAGCTTGCCCCCCGCCGCTTCCGCATAAAGCTTCGCATTGGCCATTGCCTGGCTCATGGCAAGCTTCCGCGCCTCGTCCTTGAGCGCCTCGGGCTCCGATACGCCGAGCTCGATGGCGCCCACACCGTTGGCCCCGAGCGTCACCACCTTGTCGAGGATTTGGCCAAGCTTGCCGATGTCATGCAGGGTCAAGCGAACCGAATTGGTCACCTGGTAGCCAATGATCGTCGACGACCGCCCCTCCTTCCTCTCCTCGTAAAGGGGTTGCACCGAGAAATTCGTGGTCTGAATGTCTTTTGCGTCGAGGCCTTCGCCTTTGAGCGCATCGATCACTTGCTCCATGGCGGCGCTGTTCTTGGCGAGCGCATCCTTGGCAGTCGGCGCTTGGCTCGTCACCCCCGTCGAGATGTCGACCTTGTCGGGTGGCGCCTTGATCGCGCCGGTCGCGGCGAGCGAGATGGTGCGCTTCGGCGCATCGTCCGCCCGCGCCGCGCAGGGTCCAGCCATGGCCGCCGAAACCAGAAGCAGCAGGGCGAGGGAGCGAGTCTTGTACGTGCGAATCATGGGATTCCTTTGAGGGTTGGCCAGCCCACCAGCAGCATCGCTCGGGCGGGGCGGTCATGCAATCTGTCTTCCAGTGCCGGTTCGCCGGGGCCGGGAATCCTGCTATGACGCGGAATTGCGTGAGAGCGAATAGGGGCCCGTAGCTCAACTGGTTAGAGCCGGCGGCTCATAACCGTCTGGTTGGAGGTTCGAGCCCTCCCGGGCCCACCATTAAATCAAGGACTTAGCTGAGATGCGGTGATCAGAGCGCCAGCTGGGACTACGCTGGGGCTCTGGCCTGCAGGCGTTCGAATCGAAGCCCGGCGCCCGCTCCCACTGTGGAGCGAACCGTCAGCGGGGGAGGCGATCGAACTGGCGGAGCCTGCAAGTTGGCCCGCGCGAGCACGCCGAACCTCATTAGTCTGAAACCTGAGCAAGAGCGGACATTCCCGACGGCCATGCTGACGTCGCAGAATGACCCAAAGCGGACATTAGCGTGCCTTGCCGAGATGCCGCCGGACTCTCCGGCGAGATCGCCAAAACGGCCGTCATAGAACAGCTTAAGCTCGGCGCCGCCGGTTCGGCCCAGCCGTCGCGCACGGCACGGGCAGCTCAGCCCATGCAGGATAAGACGCGCCCGTTCTGGGTCCTTCAGTCGCAGGCCGAGCCCTCCCTCACAGGAAGCCCAACGGGCGGAGCGACGATGATCTTGGCCTGCTCCATGGTCAGCCGGTCCTCGCAAGCCGCGAGCTCCTCTCCGGTGCCGGATACATACAGATCCACGTGGGGCTTGCTGTGACGCCAGTCCTCGGAGCACTCCACGCAGGTGTCCTCCATGACGTAGTAGCGCCTCAGCGCCGGCACATAAACCTTGGTGCCAGGTGGTAGGAATCCGGTGTCAGCGGCGAGCGTGCCGGGTCGGTCATAGGTGCCTTCGTCCTCGGTCGCCGAGGCATGGACGACGGCGTGGGAAATGATGTCGGTGCCAAGGTGGGTCGGATTGCCGTCGTCATTGTCATCGAAACCATAGAATGTCACATAGGTCGAGAACACTTGCGGGCGCGAAGGGCTGGTGAAGCCCCCCAGCGTCGCCGATGCCACGAGTCCCATCAGGGCAAGCCTGCCCACGCTTAGGTGCTGCATGCCGGATGTCCTGTCTGTTGGGTGCTGTCGCCGGCGCCACCCAGGGGAGAAGGTCGCGCGTCTTTTTGGAAAAAGTAGCGCTAAAACAAGGCATTGCTCGGGCCGCGCTGTGACCGAACGAAGCATCTATCCTGATTGCTTGGACGAGGGTTGCGGGCGAGGATGGCTTGCTTGATTCAGCGGATGGGATCGATGCGGGCTAGATACCTCATCGGATGGACTGCAATGACGCTTCTACTGTGCGGCGCTGCCGTGCCCGCGCTTGCCGGCGGCGTCGTGGAGGAGCTCAAGCTCGGCATCCTCGACCATGACGTGCCAGACCTCTGGAGCGGCTTTCGCGCCGAGCCTGACTCTGTCGATATCAATATCGAAGCCCTGCTCCCCCCCGTCCGCGCCTTTTCTGGGGGGCACGGTCCGGCCAGCACTAGGGGGCACGATCAACACAGTCGGTGCGACGAGCCATGCCTATATCGACGCTCGTTGGCAATACGAGATGCCGAGCGGCGTTTTCTTTGGGCTTGGCATCGGAGGCGCCGTGGGCAGCTGCAGTTGGAGGACCCGGATTTAAAGGCGCTCGGCTCGCGCGTGCTGTTCCACATCCCCATTGAGATTGGCTATCGCTTCGGTGCGCATAGCAGCCTGTCGGCCTATTTCGAGCACACACCGAACGCCTTCATCGTAGAGCCAAATGAAGGCCTCGACAGGCTCGGCATTCGCTACGGTTATCGGTTTTGACGCAGCTGACGCTTTCACTCTGCGGGAGATGCGCGCAAGGGCGGCCGTCGGATCGCTCGCCGGGTGTCATCAATCCACCGATGTCTGCTGATGGCACTTATCGGACTTGGCGCGGCCTCTGACTTGAGTCCGCAAAGTGCTCCAAAGCGGACATTGACCAACTATTGCTTCTCCTCGTCACCAGGCCTCGCCGCTTCGGGGGGTCAATCTTGGGAGCGGCTTGCCTATCGAGCGCAGGTCTGTGCAAAATATCGCGAAACGAATAAAAACCCTGATGGGCAGCATTTGGCGGCACTTGGGGTGGGCAATGCTGTTCTGGATCGTTTTCGCAATCGTCGCCGCGAACTGTCTGGCATTCGTGTTTTCGCTGCCACCGGGTTGAATCTTTCAACTCGGAATGAATGCCGCGTTTCGGCTCCGGGTAGATCATCGCAGGATTTGACGATCAGCACACGGCCGGTCCACCGTCCCCGCCCATGAGCGACACAGCCACGACCGCGGCTGCGTGGTGATCATTTTGGCCGGCGCCATTGCTCGACATCACGTCAGCCCTTCGACGTGGGACGGCGATGGCCTCGATCGGCTCCCCAGGTTAGTGCACTGAGCAGTTCCGACGGACGCAGTATCCTGAGCGAGAGGCGCGCCAGCAGCCATTCCTTATGGCGGACGATGCCGCCGTCGCGCGTGAGAAATACGTCACAGTTGTTGGAGGCAGCCTGCGTCAGGTGTTCCGCATCTGGCCGGTCAAAGCCATACTGCACCAGTTCTTCGCGCAGCGCATCGTCTTGAACATCCGAAATTAGAGGATGCGTAATACCGCCAAACCGGTCCCACTGATTATTAAAACCCAGAACCTTCTCGTCGAGGGCTATCTGATCCAACATCTCATAGTCGGCGCGCAGCTTAGCCATGAGGTCGGGGTCAGAGGTTTTCTCTAATTCTCGGAGGGCGACGCGTGAACGCACCATTTTTATCGACCCGGCAACTCTCAAGGCCAGTAACTGCTGGAGTGCCAGCAACTCCTGCCGCATCTTTGGCTCCTGATGGCGTTTGATATTGTTCAGGAGCGTGTTGGTATCGCAGTAGATAAGGCGGTAGCGTAACGCTGTCCGCTCGACTCTGTTACGCTTAGCCGATCCACTCACCGTCGTTTCCTGCTTTTGCTCACTAGGCGTCCTATGTTCGGGCGCCGAGCAGTGCCGGCAGCTTGGCTATGTTGTTCGCGATGCGGGCGGGCTTCATCCTCGGTGAGCACCTTGGCTTGGTACGCATCCTCCGGGTCCTTGCGCCGGTTTGTCGAATTTCGGTGCTATGGCTTGCTCGTGAGAATTCACCACAAGGAGGACCACCGTATGCGCAAGTTGATCACTACCCTGGCGGCAACAGCGGCGATACTCATTGCCGGCTCCCTCGCCTGGAAAGCCGAGGCGACCACGGTGACTGGAGTCTGCGGTCTATCGACACTAACAAGAAGCTATTCACCTATTGAAAGAGTTGGCTGCATGTGCGGACCCCATGCGTGTGCGTGTCGCCGCCGCTATTACCGCTATTAGGCGTCGTCTTGGCTCCTCGCACGGTGCTCAATGCGCCGTGCGGCTCGGCCGAGGTTTGGCTTGTAACTTGCTTGCGCGGCCTTGAGCACAGCCCGCGAACTGAGCTACATGAGAAGGCTGTCGATCTGCTGCCTTGCAGTAGCGAGCGCGAGTGCTTCGCTCTTGGCATCCACAGCAAAGGCATTGTGGGTGAGGGTGGGCAGGTGAAGGCCTATGGGCCTCGCGCTATAGTGCCAATGGTTGCCCTTGCCGAAGACGTCAATGCCATAACCCCGATACGCTGTCTGGACTCGCGCGCATGACTACCTCACCTTCCAGAGCGGTCAACGTACTGCGCTTCGCAGCCCGCAGGGAACCAAAAGGTGCGCCGGGCCGAAGCCGACGCCCCTGCGACTTAGGCTCAGCCCGCAACTACCATCGGCCTCTCCGGTAAACGAGCCGGAGAATCACCAGGAGCAGCAGCGCACCCACAGTGGCGCCGATGATGGCGGGGACAATCCCCGCGCCAAGATGGATGCCCAAATGCGGTAGCAACCAGCTTCCGATAAAAGCGCCGACGATGCCGATTGCGATGTCGGCGACCAGGCCAAAACCAGTCCCTTGTACGATTTGCCCCGCGAGCCATCCCGCGACCAAACCGACGAACAAAATGATCAAAAGAGTTTCGGCTGACATGGTTTCCCCCCTATGCGAGCCCCTGGACTGCGTCCCGAATCTAACTCGGCTTGCGGCTCAGAGCTATGAATATGGGGGCGTCGGCTTCGGCGAACGCCCTTATCGCATTTAAATGTTGTGTGGCCAAACTGGCACAGCTTCCGTACCCGGGGGATGTTAGGGTTGTGAGAGAGACTAACAACGGGGGCTGATCAATGCGTGTCTTGCTGGCTTGCGCCATTCTCGTAACGGCGGCGATTGGGCTTGGTGGCTGCTTTCACCACCAGCAGGCGGTCGTCGAGCAGCCGATTTCGCACACGCCGCTGAAATAGCGGCGACCGAACAGGGGCTTGATGGGAGCGGGCTAGGCTACTAGGCTTACGTTTCTCTGCATCGTACCTCTCCTGCAATTGCCAGCCTCGGTCGGGTATCCCTCGGCCGGGGCTTTTGCGTCGAGCAGACGGGCACAGTCAAGCCGGGCCCACTTAGCAGCGTTGAGCACTTTGGCCATGGGCCACCCTCTCAATAATTTGATACCCCGAACGCTTGAGCATGACACCCAGGCGCACTATTTAACGGGCTGGGTGACGTCGATTTATCGCTATTCCCCCCGTCCAGCCGAGACGTGACCCGAGTGCAGCCGGCTTCCCTCCCGCTGCACCGCGCTAATGCGCTTTCTGGCGCCTAACCACGTGAAGCGGTTGGGCGCTTTTTTTTGGCGAATTTATGTGTTCTGCCTTTTGGGATCGCCTGAGATCTGCCACGCTTGCCGCTTTTACTGGCCAAGGAAATCGCGCGAAGACGAGAGGGAAAAACTTAGATCCGAGACGGGGGAGGGTTGGCAAGTGGCCAGGCTCTCCCTTTTTTGGCGAAGGCGCCGGTCGAAGCCGATGCCCTCTTGCCCGCCTAAATAACTTAGTTGGGCAGAGATAATTCGATTCGCGATTATCCACTTGACAAAGGTTATTCTATATCTAGTGACCTACTGCCTAAATATGGATTTGGCCGCTGCGATCCCGCCATTCTCAGGGTCTAG
>Ga0116219_10000843_pt1 | contig 30474 bp, 17 predicted proteins | sample Sb_taG_4_FD_91019 | JGI IMG/M metagenome (GOLD analysis project Ga0116219, IMG submission 91019) | Peat soil microbial communities from Weissenstadt, Germany - Sb_50d_6_BS metaG | ecosystem: Environmental > Terrestrial > Soil > Wetlands > Peat | place: Germany: Weissenstadt | collected 2010-09-21 | reverse complement strand
GGCTGCCCGCCGACTCCTTCCTGGGCAAGGTCCGCGCCGCCAAGCCGGGGGGTTCTTCCGTTCCACCGGCCGCCTCGCCGGCGCGTCCAGGTATCGCGCCAAGCGTGCTGGGTAAGCCGACGGTGCCCCCCGCCCCTCCCGCCAACGTCCCGCCGGAGTTGGCGAACCACTCGAAGTTCCGCATCGTGCGCGAGCTGGGCCGCGGCGGCATGGGCGTCATCTACCTCGCCGAGCACCGCGTCCTGGAGAAACTCGTCGCCCTCAAAGTCATCAGCCCCGCCGTGCTGGACAACCCCGACGCCCTGGCCCGCTTCCACGCCGAGGTCAAGGCCGCCGGCAAGCTCGATCACCCCAATATCGCCCGCGCCCACGACGCCGACCAGGCCGGCGACCTGCACTTCCTCGTCATGGAGTTCGTCGATGGCCTCAGCCTGGCGCAGGTGGTGGAGAAGAAAGGTCCGCTGCCGGTGGCCCACGCCTGTCACTACGCCCGCCAGGCGGCGCTCGGACTACAACACGCCGCGGAGAAGGGCATGGTCCACCGCGACATCAAGCCGCAGAACCTGATGCTGGCGCCCAAGAACGTGGTGAAGGTGCTCGACTTCGGGCTGGCGCGGCTGCGGAGTGAGCGGAAAGGAGCGGTGGGTCTGACGCAGGCGGACGCCTTCATGGGGACGCCGGAATACGTGGCGCCGGAGCAGGCCACCGACGCGCGCACGGCTGACACGCGGGCCGATATCTACAGCCTGGGGTGTACGCTGTACGCCCTGCTGACGGGCCGGCCGCCGTTCCTGGAGGACACGCTGGTCAAGCTGGTGTTGGCCCACATCGAGAAGGAGCCGCTGCCGCTGCACGAGCTGCGCCCGGACGTACCCGCCGAGTTGTCCGCGGTGGTGGCGCGGATGCTGGCCAAGGACCCCGCGCAGCGCTACCAGCAGCCGGTCGAGGTGGCGCAGGCGCTGGTGCCGTTCATCAAGGCGGGGGGAAAGGCGGGCGTTGCTGGCGGCGCGTCGTTGCCGCCGGGAGTAGCGGCAGCGGGTAGGGGGACGCTGGTGGGCGGTGACACGAGCCGGGTGAGAGGGCTCGGGAAGGCGGTAACGCAGCTGCCCGCCCAGGGGCCGGGGTCCGCGGAGGAGAAGGGACCGCAGCTGGGCGGTGTGGCAGATGCGCCCGTGCCGGCCACGAAGAAGGGGAAGAAGCAGCATGGGGCGGCGAAGCCTGCGCCCGCGGCGTGGTGGAAGCGCCCGGCGGTGCTGGCTGGTGCTGCGGCTGCCATCCTCGCCTTGCTTCTGGTGGGGCTGTGGGCCGGCGGCGTCTTCAAGGTCAAGACGAAGGACGGCGTCCTCGTCGTCGAGGTCAACGAGCCAAACCTCGACGTGTACGTGGACGCGGAAAAGGTGACCGTCACCTGGGACGATGGTGGCAAGAAGGCCGAGATCCGCGTCAAGCCGGGCACGCACAAGATCGAGGTGAAGAAGGAGGGGTTCACGACGTACGGCGAGGAGGTCGAGATCGAGGTCGGGACGCGCCGCATCTTGACGGCCAGGCTGACCCGGCGCGAGCCTCCGCCGGAAAAACCGGCCGAGGGCGATGGGTTTGTGCCGCTGTTCAACGGCAAGGACCTGACCGGTTGGCACGTGGTTCGCGGCGACGCCGACGATTGGCAGGTGGAGCAGGGCGAACTTAGCTTTACCGGCACCGGCTGGGAGCACCGCAGCTTCCTGGTCAGCGATAAGGAGTATACGGATTATGCTATTCACTTTGAATTCCAGGCCGATGACAAAGGGTTCGCCGGCTTCACGGTGCGTTCCCTGCCTGGCCGTGGGGCCGATGATATACCCGGTGGTCAAATATGGATCAGGGCCGATAAGCGTGCCGGCAGGTTCACTTGGGCGCGAGGGGGAGACTATCTTTCTCCCAATCCGAAGCCGCAATTGCAACCACCGGAGAATTGGAACCGGATGGAAGTTCGGCTGCACGGGAGAAGGCTGCGGGTGCTCGTTAACGGCCGCCAGGTTCAAAACCTGAACCTCGATCAGGTACCAGAGCGTCCCATTACGCAGCCGTACTTGAAACGCTCCCAGGGCACGATCGAATTCACCAGGCTCGAGGGTACGGTCCGTCTGCGCAACCTCGAATGGTGCGACCTGAGCAACACGCCTCCGCCCACGGACCCCGTTTCGCCGTCAAAAATCGTTACCTATCCCCGGGGCAGGCAGGCTGTCGGCCTCGGCGACGGCGACTGGCTTCGAGAAGGCGACGAGCTTGTGCAAACCGGGTTGAACCCGAACGTCCGCCTGTTCTTCGGCGACGTCGAATGGACTGATTACGACTTCAGCTGCGATGCCATGCGCCTCGAAGGACCTAACGGCTTCGATTTCATCGTTCGGGCCACCGACAAGTATAATTATTTGCTCTTAGGTGTCGGCGCCTGGAATAACACGAAACACGCCTGGACTTCCGTGAACGAAAACGTTTTCGCAGATTTCAAGGGGTGGCGGGACGCCGGGGTGGATGCCAACAAGTGGTACCCAGTTCGCGTAAGCGTGCGCGGCCCGCGCTGCCAGTGCTTTCTTGACAACGAACCAGAACCAATTTTCGATTTTATCGATCGGAATCATCTGCGTGGTGCGGTCGGGTTCCTTACCTGGGAAACGAAGGTCCGCTTCCGCAACATCAAGGTGACGGACCCGGACGGCAAGGTCCTGTGGGAACGCGTGCCGAAACTGGACGCGATCGAATCGGGAAAGTAGTCGTTCGAGACGTAGCCGTGCAGCTTCTCTAGGAGAGTAGCGCGGAGGTTTGAGGCCGGCCTGGCGAGCCTGGTCCTGGCCGGCACCTCGCCAGGTTCGGCCCTTGTAAGGATTGGCAAAGGAGTCGGGAGTCTCTCCCTCTGGCTGCGCATCGTGGAACCGATGCCGCTCGCCGGCGCCTGCCAATTCCGCGTGGGCGAACAGCGTTTCCTCTTTCGGGTGACATAAATGAACATTCGCCTTTCCGTCGCCGCCGGTTCGAGCCACCTAACCACATTCGAGCATGGCGGCCCCGTCATCTGCATCGGCCGCGACCCCGAGTGCGATCTCGCGCTCCAGGGGGAGGCCGCCGACAAGGTGTCGCGCCAGCACGCCCGCATCGAGTTGAGTGCCGGCGGCGCCACGCTCAGCGATGCCGGTTCCAGTAACGGCACGCTGCTGAACGACCGCCTGCTCAAAGGCCCCGCGCCGCTGCGCGTCGGCGACCGCATCCAGATGGGCTACACGGGCGCCACACTCACGGTCCTCGAGCTCGACCTCGACGCCCGACCGGTGGACCAGGCCACCCGAGTACGGCCGCTCCTGGTGATCGGCGGCTCCGGGGCGGCCGTCGCCCTTGTGGTGGTGGTCGTCGTCGTGGTGCTCTGGCTGCGCAAGCCGAAGGGGCCGGACGAGTATGTCCAAGGGCCGACAGCCGAGACGCTTGCCCCTCTTCCCCCGAAGACGAATGAGCCCCCGGCTCCAGTACAACCAGCGCCCGAGCCGGGGAAGCAGCCATCCCCGTCACCCCTGCAACCGGCGCCCGGCCCGGAGAAGCAGCCGGCCACGCCACCTCAGGACACCGAAGCCCTCGCCCGCGGTCCGGTCCACGAGGCTTATGCCCAGCCCGTTGATTATCAGCTCCAGCCCGGCCCGGTCGTCGCCAAGAAACCGCGGGACCCCATCGAGGAGTTGCCTCCCGACCAAAAGCCCAACGGCGTTGACGTCCAGTGGATTCCCGGTTACTGGGCCTGGGACGACGAGGGCCAGGAGTACCTTTGGGTCAGCGGCTTCTGGCGCGACGTGCCGCCCGGCCGTCACTGGGTGCCTGGCGCCTGGCAGGAGGTCGCGGGCGGCTGGATGTGGTCGCCCGGTTTCTGGGCGTCCGATGAGACCCAGCAGGTCGATTACGTCCCCTATCCGCCGCTGTCGGCCGACACCGGACCGTCCACACCGCAGCTGCAGCCGACCGACGTCTACGCGCCCGGCTGCTGGGTCTGGCGCGAGGCGCAATGGTCCTGGCGTCCCGGCTTCTGGGTGACGCCTCTGCCGGATTTGGTCTGGACGCCGGCGCGCTACGTCTGGACGCCGGGCGGCTGCGTCTTCGTCGATGGCTACTGGGACCACCCGCTCGAGCGGCGCGGCCTGCTCCTCTCCCCAGCGCGCATTCTCCGTCAAAGCGTTGTTGATTGGACCTACGTTTCGCGCTATGTGGTGCGCACCGATTTCCTCATGGGGGCCCTGTTCGTCGGTCCGGCGCGGCGCCACTACCACTTTGGCGACTACTACACGGAGACCGACGTCAAACGGAAGTTCGTGGCGTGGATCGATTACCAACCCACGAAGGGCAGTTACGACGCTCTCTACAGCCATTATCGCCTGGTCTACCGCGACGCCCCAGCCTGGGAATACAACCTCCGCGCTCTGTACGTCGCGCGCTACAAGGGGGAGGTCCCACGCCCGCCGCACACCTTTGTGCAGCAGCAAACATTCATCGAGAACATCACCGTCAACAAGACGGCCAACATCACCATCTTCAATAACGTCAACATTACTCGCGTACAGAGCGTTACGGCCCTGACACGGCTCGACAAGGATCGTGAGGAGAGCGTGACGCGCCTTTCGGGGCTGGCGCCAGGCGCAAAGGTCGGACCGGCTCACGCGATTAAGACGCAGGAGGTGAGTAAGGGAGATCGCACGGGGGAGAAGCCGCAAATTCGGTATTTCCAAGAGTCCGCCCAGAAGCGCAGTGAACACGAGGCCCGAATGCTCGAAGCGGGAACCGTTCACGTCAAGCCCGCGGAGCAGCCGAAGGCCGCGCAGCTCGAGGTGCCGAAAGCGCAGGTCGTCCGGCTGGCTCCCGTGGTGAAGCCGCCGCCGCTGCCCGTGCTGCCGAAGTGCGTGGTGCGCCCCCACGAACAGCCAAAGCCGCCACCGCCGCCGGAGCCGCCGAAGCGCCGGCACAAGTAGTGACCTCGTGAAGTCGCCTGGCCCGCGATTCACTGCTCGGATACGAGTTGTCCATGCCGGACGTGAGTAGCCATCCCACAGCGCAGGCACTGGTCCCCTTCGCCCACGGCAAGCTGTCCGCGGACCAGGCCCCAACCCTGGAGGCCAACCGAATGAGTGAGCCACCGAGCCGATCCTCTCCATTGTTCGCGGCCTGTATGGCCGGATTACTGCTCCTCGCCTCGCGCGCGCCGGCTCAGAGCCCAGGCGCTGACCCGTACAAGACCGTTGTTGTCACAGTGCCGTCGCCCTCCCTGGGCTACACCTACACCCCGTACGTGGTCCGGACGCCGCTGGACGGCGTCGCCGAGATCATGCGCGCCGAGGGGGACTACCTCATCAAGAGGCAAGAGGCGAACCTGCTCCGCTTGCAGGTGCGCGATAAGAGACTGGAGACGCGCCGCAAGGAGCTGGAACACTGGAAATGGGAGCGCGAATTCCGCCAGGCTGCCATGCTCGCCGAGCAGGAGAACTACCGCAAGGGCCAGGTCGAGTACAACAGCAGGTTCCCGGCACCGGCGGAAATCTACACCGCGGCGCCGCTGAACAGCCTTTGCGATGACTTGAAGCAGCGGCCCGAGCTGCCCGGCGGCTCCACGCCCGTCGAGGCCGAGTGGCTGGCCAACGTCCACGTGACCGCGAGCGGCCGCGGCAACATCGGCCTGCTCAAGGGCGACAAGATCCTCTGGCCGCGGCTCCTGCTCCGTGACGGCTACGCCGACGAGCGCGGCACGATCGAAGACCTCCTCACCCGGGGCAAGAAGCTGGCACTGGCGCACCAGAGGAACCAGGAGGAGATGAGCAAGGTTCTCGACGATCTGGAGGCGGCGGTGAGGGCGTGCCAGGCTCGACTCGATCAGGAGATAGCCAGCGCGAACGATCCCGACTGTAACCCGCGGCACCAAATCGAGCTGATGAAGTTCCTCCGCGAGGTGATTAACGCGACCTTCATCCTCAGGAAGCCGGACGCTGCTGTGTACTTCGTCCCCCTGCAAGGGAAAACGGTGGCCGAGTTGGTTGCCCACATGAACAGCAAGGGCCTGTCCTTCGCGCCGGCGACGGTCGGCTGCGAGCGCTATTACATCGCCCTGCATCGTGCCCTGGCCAAGGAGGTGACCCGCGTCAAAAACGCCGAGACACCGTCGAGCAAGCCGTGAGCGGCCGTCCGGCCGACAGTGAGGCGCGGTTGACCTTTTCGGAGCCGGGTGGGAGAATACTTCCGGCACGGGAGTCGCGCCCTGGTAAAGGAGAACATCGCATGACCCTTTCCTTCAAGGATCCGTTGCGGCGGCCCCCTGGCCCCTTCTGCGAGGGCGACCGCGTGGGCCTCCTGTGGGGCGTTACCCCCGTCGAAGGGGTCATCATCGAGGATCGGGGCAATGTCGGCGTCGGCGGGCGACGGTTCTACCGCGTCCGGTGCCAACTCGATGACAACATCAGCCCCCCGATGGACATCTCAGCGCCAGCCGCTGACTTGACCCTTGTGGCCAAGGCCCCGCGGCCGCCGTCGCGGCGGCGCAAGAAGAAGCAAAGGTAGTAGTAATTGCTCAGAGTTTCTGGGTGAAACTCAACAGCGCGTGGCGCAAGTCATTCTTTGACAACGAGTTGTGACCGCTAACATCAGGCATGATTGTATTTTCCACTAACTTCCTGAGCAATTACAGGTAGTACACGCGAGTCGAGGCCGGCAAAGGCGATGAGACGGCGTCGCGACAGTGTGGTTGTGACCGAAGCGGCCGTCTCTTCTTGACAGGTGGGCCTGACGGATGGTCAATCCCTCACCGAGCCGTAGCGTGCGACTTGTCGATGCGCAGGCGCCCGGCCGCCCGCTGGTGATCGCCAGCCTTTACCGCGACTACCCAGCCGCCGAGTTAGACACCATCGAGGCGCAGTGGGCTGCGGCCCGGCAGGAGGCGGAAACCGCGGGCCTTGCCGCGGGGCTGACGCCGTTGGAGCACTCCCATTGGGATTGGCGGAACAAGGCCCTGAGCGTCGCCAGTGGGCACCACAGGCTCGTCGCCATCAAGGTCGGCGGCGACGTGCAAGGCGTCATGGCCGTGTGGCGCTCCCCGCGGCCGTCACGACTCGGCGAGGGGCCTGTCGTGTACGTGGATTACCTCGAAGCGGCGCCGTGGAACCTCAAGAGGTTCACGACGGCTCCCCGGTACATCGGCGTCGGTACCGTGTTGATTGCCGAAGCGGTGCGCGTGAGTCGGGAGGCGGGGCTCGGCGGCGTGGGACTCCACTCGCTGCCGCAAGCCGAAACCTTCTACCAGGACCGGTGCCGGATGGTCCGGGTCGGCCCGGACCCCGATTACTACGAGCTGACGTATTTCGAGTTCACCGACCAACGGGCCCGTGAGTGGCTGGTCGCCATCGGAGAGTCGCTATGAGTAACACGTCTGCCGAGGAACTGTTCCGCCAGGCCGCCGAGGCCGAAGGGGGGATGGCCGTGTCTGCGGGCGCTGGGGCCGCTAACACCCGTTTCAGTGTTGACCTTGCGCCGGTCCCGGAAAGCAAGCGTGCCGCGCTGGTGGCACAGATCAGGGAATTGATCCTCCGGGCCAGCGAGCCGGACCGCCGGGACGAGGCGCGAGCCGCGTTGTCTCAGGTGTCCCGTTGACCGATCGCCTGGCCCGCAGCGCGGTGGCTCGACATTACCGTGAAGGTCAAGTCCTACGACGAATTCCGCGCGGCAATGTCTTCGTAGGTGTCGAGCATCTGCGCACCGTGCGGTCGGTGATTGATCGCCGCCGCCAACATGAAGGACCACGGGGCAAACCGTGGCCTCCAGTCCCACAAGGAGCCATCCATGTCGCCGAACCAGGGCCGGCCCGCGCCCGGCAATCCTCTCCCGGTAGCCATCGAGGGCACTCGCCTGGAGTCCGACGAGGATATCCGGCAAGCCCTCCAGGCCCGCCGCGATCGACTTGCCGCCCAGGCCAAGAAGGGGCCGGCCGCCGCGCCAGGCAAGGCGCCGGTCGCCGTGCCGGTCGAGGTCGAGGCCCAGGCGGAGCGGCCGATCCTGCGCCCACCCACCGCCCTGCTCTGCGTGCTGGACGACGGCCGGTCCGATGGGGAATGGGTGCGCCTCCGCGCCGACGTCAGCGTCATCGGCCGGACCGAGGGCCACATCCGCCTCCCCCACGACGGGCTCGTTTCCGCCCGCCATGCGGAAGTTGTCCGCCAGCGCGGGCCGAACGGCTACCGCTGGACACTCGGCGATCTCCAGAGCACCAACGGGACATTCGTGCGCGTCGGCAGCACTTTGCTGCGGAACGAGAACGAGGTGATCATCGGCAGCGGGCGCTACCGCTTTGAATCCGGCATGCCCACCGCCCCCGGCGTTGATGCCCCGGGAGCCACGCCGCAGACGACCCAGCCGTGGTCGGGCGCCGTCCCGGTCCGTTCGTTGGTCCCGTCCCTGGTCGAGTTGTCGCCGGCCGGCCCGGTGAACCGCATCGCGCTGACACTGCCGGAGTACTGGATCGGCCGTGATGGGAAGACGTGCGCCATCGCCCGGCCCGACGACGTCCTGGTCAACGCCCGCCACGCCCGGCTGTACCGCGACCCCAAGGGATGGCACATCGAGAACAACAAGTCGCTCAACGGCTTGTGGCTGCGCGTCATGGAGCCGATGCCGCTCGCCAGTGCCTGCCAGTTCCGCGTGGGCGAACAGCGCTTCATCTTTCGGGTCACGTAAATGAAGATTCGCCCCTCGATCAACGCGGGATCGGGCCGTCCGACTCCCTTCGGGCATCGAGCTGAGCGCCGCTCGGCGGCCGTGTCGGGAGAAAGGTGATCGCGATTTGAAGTAGGGGATACCACGCGGGGAGTGTTCCGCCGCGGAGTCGTCCGCTCAAGTCAATCCATGTCGTGTGGTACCGGGTCGCCGCAGTCGGGAGGACTCGCCAACTTCTGTTTTGGTCCGAGCTGTTGCCCGAGGTGAAGGAGGAGGCCGCCGACCTGATCGAGACGGACGGCGTAGAGGTCGCGCAGGACCAACTCCCCGTTCCGCCTGAAGTAAAGCGGCTTGGTGCAAACCTCCTCGCCACGAGCGACGACGGTGTCTGCTCGCACGTGAACCACCGAAGGGACCGCTGGGGGCCAGGCCAGCAGAAAGAAGCGACGTTCCTTCATCCACCACGAATCTTCCGGCACCTGAAACAGGGCCCACGGGCAAAAGACCCGGTCCTTTCGGTAGCCGAAGAGCACGCCCGTGGGTCGCAGCACCAACCGGCCGCCGCGCAGCCAGTGCCAGAAAAGCCCGAAGCCAAGCACAGGCGGCAGGAGCAGGGCGGCGACGAAGAGGACCAATTCCGGCCACGGCAGGGGGCCGCGTTGCGCGCGCGGGTGCTCCAGCTGGTAGAAGGCAAACCCGCAGGAGAACACGCAGCCGACAAGAACGCCCAGGACGGCGGAAACCGCGTAGGAGCGCCGTGGGCCAATGACCACCTCCTCTCGCGCCAGGCGACCTTCGGGGTCATACCACAACGGATCGTCAGACGGGACCATCGATCGCAGCGGCTTCTGGAGGCCGCGGTCGATCGCCACCACGAGGTCGATGAACAGTAGGATCAGGAGATGTTCCACAGCATCACTCCTCGTCGGGGGAAAGGACGAAATCAACGCCAATCATCACCGTGGACGTACGGTCGCCATGCCGGTGCTGCCGTCCGGCGGCCCACCGCTCTTACCACTGATGCTATAATGTTCACGTGGGGCCGAAACTTCCAGAGAAGAGGCGACCCCGTCTCGTCCGCGACCGACCTCGTGCGGCAGTGTTCCCCCCACCTGCCGGGCGGGGTCGTTTCGTTGGTTCACGGCCGCGCCGGCCCCGAAATTGCCGAGAAAACCCTTTGACATCCCGAACCCGATTGCTACGATGACTCTTCCCCCCGCGCCGGCGGGGATCGCGAAGTTCATGACGCCGCAAGGCGTTACGGATACAGTCGTTGGCGGTGTTTTCCATCTAACCCCTTTTTACTTGTCTAACCAGCCTGTGGGCGGGAGGGAATTGCGTGGCCATTGTCCAGGTGAAGGACCTCATCGAGGCCGGCGTCCATTTCGGGCACCGCGCCAGCCGCTGGAACCCGAAGATGCGGCCGTACATCTACGGCAAGCGCAATCTGATTCACATCATCGACCTGCGTGAGACGGTGCGCGGCCTGCTCCGCGCTTACCGCTACCTGGCGAAGGTGACCAGCGGCGGCAGCCTGGTCGTTTTCGTCGGCACCAAGCGCCAGGCCAAGGAGACCATCGAGCGCGAGGCCGGCCGATACGGCATGCCCTTCGTCAGCGAGCGCTGGCTGGGCGGCACCCTGACGAACTACCGCACCATCCGTGACCGCCTCAAGCGCCTCCAGGAACTGGAGATGATGTGGCTGCCCGCCGGCGAGAACCCGACCAAGGTCGATCTCCCCTCCTACATGAAGGGCATGCTCAACGAGGCCGGCAAACTCGACCTGACCAAGGCCCCCGAGACGGCGCCGATCCGCGGCTACAGCAAGAAGATGGTCGCCACCCTCAGCCGCGAGTTGAGCAAGATCCAGCGCAACCTCTCCGGCATCCGCGACATGAACCGGCTGCCCGACGCGATGGTCGTGGTCGATCCGCACCGCGAGCACATCGCCGTCAAGGAGGCGCAGCGCATGGGCGTCAGCACCGTGGCGCTGATCGACACCGACAGCGACCCCGACACGGTCGATCTGCCCATCCCGGGCAACGACGACAGCATCCGCTCCATCGAACTGATCCTGGGGAAGCTGTCCGACGCCGTGCTGGAAGGGAAGGCCGCGCTGCCCGCGTCGGCGCCCGACGCCCAGCCCCGACCGCGGCCGCCCGCGAACCCCAAACCCGCGCCGGCCGTCGTTGAGTAAGGCCACCTCCGGCCGCTTGCGGCGTAACGCTACCCACACAAGCCCGACGCGCCAGCGAGGGTTGACCTTACCTCGCTGGCGCGTCGGGCTTGTGTGGGGCGGTTGTGTCCCCGGTTGTAAAGGACAAAGGATACGCAGAGTATGAGCACCCCGATTACCGCGGCGCTGGTGAACGAGCTGCGCCAGCGCACCAGCCGGCCGATGATGGAGTGCAAGAATGCCCTCGTCGAGGCCGGCGGTGACGTCAAGAAGGCGGAAGAGGACCTCCGCAAGAAGGGCGGCATCGCCAAGTCCGACCGCGCCACCGGCGAGGGCCGCATCGCCGTCTACATCGACCCCGCCAAGCACGTCGGCGCCCTGATCGAGGTGCTCTGCGAGAGCGCCCCGGTCGCCAAGGGCGAGCACTTCGTCGCTCTGGCCAACGACCTGGCGAAGCAGGTCGCCCTGGAAGGGGCCACCACGCCCGAGCAGCTGCTCGGCCAGAAGTTCGTCGGCGACCCGACCCGGACGGTACAGGAGCGCATTGGCGACGTGATCGGCGTCATCCGCGAGGCGATGAAGCCGGGCCGCATGGTTCGCCTGCAAGGCCAGCTGGGCTCCTACGTCCACCACGACGGCAGCATCGGCGTGCTGCTCCAGGTCGAGGGCAACAACCCCGACCCGCAAGTGCTGCGCGACGTATGCATGCACATCACCGCGACCCGGCCGATCGCCGCCCGGCGCGAGGAGGTGCCGGCCGAGGTGGTCGAGAAGGAGAAGGAGATCGCCAAGGCGCAGATCGCCAACGACCCGAAGAACGCCGGCAAGCCGGCGAACATCCTCGAGAAGATCGCCGAGGGCAAGCTCAAGACGTTTTTCGCGGAGAACGTGCTCATCGACCAGCCGTTCGTCAAGGATTCGACCAGGACGGTCGGCCAACTCTTGCAAACGGCCGGGCTGAAGGTCGTGCGCTTCGTCCGCTACAAGGTCGGCGAAGTGCAGTAAGCCGCTTGCGGGTTAGCGCTCGGGGGATCAGGGATGCTGCGTCATCCCTGATCCCCCGAGCGCTAACCCGCAAGCGGCTACCCTCATCCCACGATGCGTAGGGCGATGTACGGGCCCAGGTGGAACAGCAGGATGGCGAGCTTGTACAGCATCATCCCGCCATACTGGATGGCGTCGAATTGCTCGGCCGACAACCGGAATCGGCGGCCGAACCAGTGGAGGACCCCCGGCGCCAGGTAGTACAGCGCCGCCCACAGCACCAGCATCGCGTAGTTGATGACCCCGCTCCACAGCAGCACGTCCCGCAGTTTCTCGACACTCATGTGCGACCTCCCTCTTGCTTTGTTGTTGCCGGGCCGGCTTCTCGCGTGACAGGCCCGTTGCTCCACCATTCTCATCGCCGTCGGCGGGCGGAGGGCACAGGGGAGCAGAGTTTTTTGAAAGATTTGCCGGCGCGCGCCTGGGATGTGACCTCGCGCCCGCGTCAAATCTATCACATCCTCGCAGAGACAACGGGGGCGATCCAGGCGGCGTGCAAGAGCAGCCGCAGCGGCCAGTACCAGCCGCGCCACGCCGCCACCTGAGCCACGACTGCCGCGGCGATCGCGACTTCCATACGCCAGCCCATGCGCTGCATCGTCGCGAACCAGTCCAGCGCGCCTGTGGCCCGATACCAGAAGGCTGCCCAGACGAGGGCCACCGACCAAATCAGCGTCAAGCCCAGGGGGATGATCCGCTCGGCGTAGGCGACCGTCGCGGGCCAGGGCCGCTGATAGCGCCGCAACAGGTGGCCCGCCGCCAGCGCTTGCAGGGCGGGAAGAAGCAGCAGGGCGGTGAAGTAGAGGGGCAACGCCTTCAGCAGGCCGGTCTGCACGCCGATCACCGCGTCGCAGGCCATCTTGTCGTACAGGATGCGCCGCTGGTCCTGTGCCGGCAGCCCCTTGAGGTCCGGGTAGCGTTTTTCCTGCCAGTCCGGCTCGTAGACTTCCTGGCCAAACTCGCCGAGGTCGAGGACCCGCGTCTCGTCCACGCGGTGCAACCAGTTCCATTTGAAGGCGAGCGAGTTCTCGTTCTCGCGAAAACCATAGAAGGTGCCCTCCACCTCGACCCCGGCGAACGCCCACACGCCGCCGAGCAGGGAGGAGACGTAGGCCGCCACCAGCCCGGCGGCCAGGCCGTGGGACAGGTCGGCGGCGGGGGTGCGGGGCCGGGCCAGGAGCACGACCGCCAGGCCGGCCTGGCGGATGGCCGACTCGTAGCGGCGCACCAACTCCTCGGCCGCTTGGGCGTCACCGGAGCGGATGCGCCGCAGGAATTCGGCGAAGTCGGGGGAGGCGGACATCGGCCGGCGCTCCGAAGGGAGCCGTGCGTTCGGCGGCTGTTTCTGTAAAGCGTAGCAAGCAGGGCGGCAGAAGGAAATGAGAAAACCGGGGGCCTCTATCGTTCTATCGTTCAATGCGTGGGTGTGCCCCCGCACGATGGCTTGCACCAGGGCCGCCGGCCGGATACAACAACTTGGGCGCCTCGTCATTAACCCCCTCATGGCATCATGGAACGCCTCAACAAACTGCTGGCCCACGCCGGCGTCGGCTCACGCCGCCACGTCGAGGAGCTGATCGCCGCCGGCCGCGTCACGGTGGACGGCGAGAAGGTGCGCGAGCTGGGCACCAAGGTCGATCCGCAGGCGCAGCGTGTCAGCGTCGATGGCCAGCCGGTCAAGCTGGAGCGGCCGGTCTACTGGGTGGTGAACAAGCCGCGCGGCTACCTCTGCACCAACGACGACCCCGCCGGCCGGCCGCGCGCCATCGACCTGGTGCCGCACGTCGAGCAACGGGTCTACACGGTCGGCCGGCTCGACGAGGACAGCGAAGGGCTCCTCCTGCTGACCAACGACGGCGATCTGGCCCACCGCCTGATGCACCCGCGCTTCGGCGTCGAGAAGACCTACCTCGTTCAGGTGGCCGGCCACCCGTCGCGCGACGACGTGCAGCAGCTGCTCAAAGGGGTCTGGCTCAGCGACGGCCACGTCCGGGCCCGGCGCGTCAAGGTGATGAAGAGCCAGGGCGACAGCACCTGGATGCAGGTCGTGCTCAGCGAGGGCAAGAACCGCGAGGTCCGGCGCATGCTCGCCCGGCTGAATCACAAGGTGCTGCGCCTGCGGCGGGTCGCCATCGGCCCGGTGCAGCTCGACAAGCTGGCCAAGGGCAAGGCGCGTAAGCTGAGTCTGGACGAGATCAACGCCCTGCGGCGCAGCGCGGGGAAGGCGGGAGTTGAAGGGCCGCCCTCCGAAGCGAGCGGCGAGATTCCTCCCCTCCGTCCCCAGCGGCGGGGCAAGCCCGGCGGCTCGCCGGACAGGGCGCGCCCGCCGCGCGTCCCCAAGCGCCGCCACCTCAAGCGAGAAAGCGCCGAATGAGTCGGCCAAGGCGGCGGGCCGGGTATCGCTGCCCGTGCTACCGCCCTTTCAGAACGTGGGGCAGGCCGGCGGCCTGCCCCACGTTCTCAAACCGCTCTTCGCATCTAACGCTTCCGCGACCCCGCGTGGAAGAGGCAGAAGTCGCAAGTCACCTCGACTCGAGACACGTCGTCAATCGTCTTCAGCCTGCCCTGGACGTCCTCCTGGGCCATGGCGATGGCGTCGAGCAGCGTGCTCAGGGCCTCGACGTCGCGGCGGAGCAGGGCGGCGGCAATCCGCCCCAGGACGGACGCTGCCAGATCGTGGGGCAGCGGGGGGACCGCCACGGCGGCGGGCACGCCTCGGATGAGCAACTCGCTCGCAAACCGGCGCAGGGAGCCGGCCCGCTCGCGGTCGGAGCCGCTGCGACTGAGGACCGGCGCGGGCGCGGCTTGCAGCACGCATAGGCTCAGGTCCGGCAACGACTGCGCCAGCTCTTCGGGGCGGAGCAGCACGTCCTGGCCGGAGCCCGAAGACTTGGAGCTGCCTTCGTCCCGCCCTAAACGGAAGCGAACGCCCACGCTCGTCTCAACCGGCGTGCCGATCAGATGGAGCACCTGAGGCCGGAACGAGGCCAGGTCGGAGAGGTCGTCTCTGCCCCTGAGCCCGTCTTGATACCGCACGGAAAGACGAGGCTCCTCCCCCAGACGCTTCCACCCCAGACGCTTCCAGCCTTCGTGGGCCATGTCGCGCTGCGACGGGTCGTTCGTCAGCAGCAACACCCTCTCGACCTGGCTCCAGTTCGCCGTCCGCTTGCCCCCGGAGCCGTACGCCGAGCGGTAACAGCGCAGGCGCCGCAGGGAGGTCGGCGCGAATTGCACCAGAGTCGCTTCGAGCAGTCCTTCCCAGCAGATGGCGCTCAGGGGCTCGCCGACGCGCAGGCGCAGGGCGCCGCCAGGCGCCAGGGCACGGGCGATTCGCTCCGGCCAATTCGGCAGCTCCGGGGTGAAGGCCAGGGCGGTGGCGTAGGGGGCGACCCCGTTTACGTCTACCTCCACGCGCACCGTGCCGGAATCGCTCTCGTGCGCGAGGACGGCACGGACCTTGCCGCCCGCCCATCCCACCTCCGCCGTCTGCCGCGACGGCTCGATGTCGACGGTCACCTCCGCGAGGTCGGCGACCTCGCCCGGCGCCCCGCCGGCGGTCGCCGACTCGCCCCCTTCCCGACCGTCCCACAGCCAGCCGTTTAGCTCGACCGGCAGGGGGACCCTGCCGCCGCTGCCCCGGGTGCCGTAATTGGCCAGCAGCCAGGAGGCGAGTCGGCGGCAGCGCTCGCCGATTCGGCCCCTGTCGGCCTCCCAGGCCAGGCAGGCGACGATGCGGATCAGCCAGGGCTTCCAGCCACGGGGGCCCAGCTGATCGAGCCCGCGCCCCTCGGGCCCTGCGGCTAGGCCCTTCAGCTGATCCCAGGCGAGGGGCACGTCGGTATCTTCAATTTTGGATTCGCGGAGTGCGTTGTACCGGCCGCGCAGTGCTTTCAACCCCTTCTCGACCTGTTTGCGCTGGCCGAGGCGGGCCCGGCACAGCACGGCGCAGGCCCGGGCGAGCACCTCCCCGGTGATATCCTCCGCCAGGAAGAACCAGTCGTAAGCGCACTCCAGCAGGCCGACGGCCCGGTCCGGGAGCCGGAGGGCCAGTAACTCCCCCTCGTCCAGGGCGATCTCCGCCGCCCGGCGCACGCCGAGCAAGCGGACCGCCGCGTGGGTCGGCGGCAGGGCGCGCCCGGGGTGAAGCGCCAGGGCCTGGGTGCGGAGCAACAAGGGGAGGGCCTCTGCGGGCTGTTCGGCGTGAGCGCCCCACCACGCGGCGGCGTCCTCGGGCGCAAGGCCCTGTCCTGGTTCCGCGGCCGGTCCCCCTTCCCGCCGGCTCACCAGGTCCGCCTCCTTGAGGTCCAGCAACCAGGAAAAATCGACGAAGCGCAGCGCGGCCGGGCCGCCGCCGCCCGGCCTCACCGGCCGGCCGTTATCGACGGCCCACCGCACGGCGGCGAGCGCCGCCTCCCGACGGAGCGCGTCCACGCCGCGCCAGCGCAGGTGCCAGGAGGCGACCCGGTCCTCCAGGGGCCCGCTCCGCACTCCGTCGTCGCGCGCGGTCGGGTCGAGCCCGAACCGGTCCAGGCCCGAAAGGGCCCAGAGCAGGGCCTGATCCTCCTCGTTCAGCGACGACAACAACCTGCGGTAGGGCACCGGGTCCGTGTCGAAGAGTCGCATTCGCCGGCTGATGCGCAAGGCCGCGCGGCCGAGGTCCTCAAGGGTGCCGTCGGTCTCGAACGCTTCCTCGGCCTTGATCGAGCGCCCCCGCAGCACGCCGAGCGCCCGGTCCACCTCCCCCCGCCCGGCCAGGGCCTCGGCTTCGGCCACCAGGCGGCGCGGGAAGGCGGCGTGGGCGTTGCACGGCGGGCGCTCGGCCGCGGGCGGGTCGGCGACGGAGCGGTCTTCAAAGTCGTCGGAGGGGGGGGCGAGGGCGCCGCGCAGGAGAAGGATCGCGCCGGCGAGTCGGTCGGTGTCGGCCGACGAGGCCGCCGGGGTCGAACGCCCTATCCGCTCGAGGACCTCGGCGGGAGGCAACAGCGCGGGGTAGGCCAGGCGGACGAATTCCAGCCGGACGCGGGCGCTGACGTCGGCCGGCGCGCGCCAGTCCAACCAGCCCTCCGGCCCGGCACCCGGCCCGAGGCGCCGGTCGATCTCCTCCTCGATCCGCCTGAGCCCCTCCGCGCGGCGGCCCCCGAGGGCGAGGGCGCGGCCGGCGAGTGCCGCGGCGAAGGCCCTCAGGTCCCGCCGTTCCCCGGCCGGCACGTCGGCCAGACGAAGGACCGCCGGCACGTCGATCGTACGGCGGAGGTCCTCGCGCACCTGGCCGAGGTGGCCGAAAACGGTGACCGCCCCTTCCACGAATTCCAGGACCGCCTCGACGGCGGCCAGGTACGCCCCCCTCAGCTGCTGGTCGTGAAGAAGCTCGACCTTCGTGAGGGAGTTGAGGTCCTGCCACAAGGCGAGGATTCGCTCCGGGTGCATCTCCCTGCCGTCGAAGCGTGCCGCGCCAACCGCGCCGGCCACCGCCCTGCGCCGGAGCCGTTCGCCCTCGGCCGCGCGGGGGTGTCGGCCCGCCTTCCGCGCCACTTCGTCCCACGTCACCCCAAGCATCGACTCGGCCCCGGTGTGGAGCAAGGCCGCCGCCCGAGTGGCCAGGACCGCAGCGCGCAACCGGCTTTCCGGGAGCCCGCTGGCCCCTTCGGCGCGGGCGGCCGCCGCCCCGTCGGGGCCGAGCAACTGGTCGGTCCACGCCCGGGCGCGGACGTAGGCCCGCCTGGCGGCGATCCGCGCCTCAAACTGCTGCCACCAATCGGCCGCCCGGCCCGGGTCGAGTTCTTCGAGCAGCCGCAAGGTCACGTCCAGGTGGCGGACGTTGAGGCGATCCCAGGCGCCGTCGTCGGCGGTGAACCGCTCGAGGTAGTCGGCGGCCCGGCGCCGGGGGCCGGCCAGCAGGCCGGCTTTCTCCGGCTGCCGGTAATAGGCCTCGAGGTCCTTTCGGAGTCCGGGCTTGACTTCCAGGAACGGGCCCTTAAGCTCGATCCACTCCTGATTCCGAAGCTCCTCGAAGGCCTGCGGGAAAGAGGCGCTGTTCGTGGCCGACTGTAACAGGTCGCGGTCGAACCGCCCCAGCAGGGCCACGACGGGTATCAGGTCACGCAGCGGTGGGTACTTGAGCCGCCCGAGAATCCGCTTCTCGACGTACTCGGCGGGGCTGGCGTCGCGGATCTCCTCGGGCCGCATCTTTGGGTCGTCGCGCACCCAGGACGCAAATCGGTCCAACTCGAAGGGGTTGTAACGATCGCCGGCAGCGGGAGGGTGCCGGCCCGGGTCGTAAATGAAGAGGTTTTCGGGGGGTTCGCCGGCCAGTCGGTCGGGCGTCTCGTTGAACTGGCTCCGGCGTATGATGGCGCCAGCCTGGAGCTTCCACAGGTCCTCGGCCGGCAGCGGGTTGTCCCCCGGGATCAGGCGACGGCGCGCCTCCTCCTCCGACGACGCCCGGAAGCGGGCGAGGAACTGCTCCGCCTCCCCCCGGGTGAACCCGCGGACCTCATGGAGGCGGAGGTACTCGCGCTTCGGCAGGGCGGACGGGGCCTTCGAGCCGTAGGACCATCCGGCCCCCCGGGAGGCTAGCGGGCGGCGGCCGGAGAAGACCACGCGGAGGTAGGAGAGCTGCTTCTGGAGGCCCTCCAGGATCTCAAAGGTCGCGGTGACGCTGTCGGGAAGGGTGCCGTCCTCGCGGAGCCGGTCCAGTTCCTCGCAGGTGTCGAGCAGCAGGACGACCGGCTTCCCGGGGTGCCCCAGGGGCCGCAGCGCGTCGGCGAAGGTGGAGAGCAGGCCTTGAAATTCCGGGTCCCTGATCGCTTCCACGCCCACCAGCGGCGGCGCGGTCGATCCACCCCGCCGGGTGTTCAGCACCCTGACTTTGTCGTCGAAGTGGCTGAAGGAAGTCTGCGGCACCGTCTCGTCCTGAAGGCGCAGGTCGTCGGCGAGGCACTCCAGGAGCAGGGCCGGGGTGTGGCGGGGGTAGTCGGGGTCGAGGTCGTCGAAGTCGATGCGGACGGTCGCCAGACCTCGTGCCGGCCCCAGCCGGGCGTTGAGGTAGCGCAGGAACATCGTCTTGCCCACGCCGGCGTCGCCGCAGTAATGCAAGGCCCATTGCTTGTCGTCGCCCTCGATCAGGGCGTTGAAGGCGGCCGTCTGCTCGGGCCGCTCGAGGAAGGGGCGCAGGCGGTTGAGGTCGTCCAGGCGGCGGGCGAACAGCGCCAGGCGGCGGCTGGCGCGCTCGACGACCGCGGAGAAGGCCGGGCCCAGCAGGGGTTGCAGCGACCGGGCCGCCTCGATCCAGCGGAGGACCTGTCCGGCCGTCCGGGCCGTCTGGTCAGGGGGGGCCGTGGCGGCCACGCCCGGGTCGAGCGGCTCCAGGACGTGGGCCCGCAAGAGGCCCTCCACGAGGCCCGGGTCGGCCCCCTCCGGGCCGGCAAGGGCCGCCAGCTCGCCCCAGACCGCCACGGGCTCGGGGACTTCGACTTTCGCGTCGTGTGCCTTCCTGAGGCCGTCGGCAATCCGGACGAGCTGACGGCGGAGGTGGGGGAGGCCCCGCGCCGGGTCGTCGCTGGCGCGATTGATCACCTCGGCGCGCGCCGGCGCGGTCATCCAGTAAGTCCAGGCGGCCGGGTCGTTTCCCGTCGCTTCCCTGAGGCAGAGTCCCTGGCCGCGCGCCCGCTCGAAGACCTCGACGACGTCCTCGCCGCCGGTGGGGAACTGCGCTCGCTCCGCCAGCGGGGGCGTCCAGGCCGGCGCCAGGGCCATCCACTCCTGCGCCGCTTCCGGGACGCCCGGCGGGCGCCTCGCCTGTTGCTCCTGGAACGCCTCGAGGATCTTGTTTCGGTCGGCCTCGGGAAAATCGGCGAGCAGGGCTAGGATATTGGTCATGGTTCCCTCTCAGTTGGCCCCCACACGGGCCCCGCTGGCCGGCGGGTTCGCCAGCGCCTTCATAAGTTCGGCATCGCTCGCTTCGGCAAGAACCTCAAACTGGCGGTAGATGAAGATCGTCTGCCCCGTGTCGCTGCTGGTCAACGACGTTGGCGCGCCCTGGACGGCGCGGTGCAGGGCCACGTAAAACTTCTCGACGTCCGACCTCTTGGCCTCCCCGTCACGGACCACGTAAGGCGGAGTGTACTGGATCAGGAACTGACGATAAGGCAGCGGGTCCACGGCGGGTGCGGCGAACTTGTGGATCTGGACCGCGATGACCCGATCGGGCGGCGTCCCGGGGAAGGCGTAATCGGGCGCTGTCCTGCCGACGAAGGTGAAAACGGCGTTCTTCCCCTCCTTGTACTCGTCACGGGCCTTCTCCGAGAAGGTGAAGATGACCCGCACTAGCCCGTCGTGCCGGGTCAAATGATCGGTGTGGAGCAGCACGTCGCAGAAGGCGTGCGCGGCCAGGCCGAACCTATGGACGTCATCCACCAACAGCAGGACGGTGGGCGGCGCCGCGGTCCCGCGGAGATAGGGCGACGACGGCGCATTGGTGACAAACTTCGCCAGGTCAAGTTCAAGGGCCTTGGCGACAACGGGGCCGTTGGTAGATAGGCTCTCGCCAGTGACGCGCTGCGTCCGCATCTCATTCTGTACGTCAGCGTGCAGGGCGGCGATGCTCGGGCCACCCCGCGCTACGTCGTTCAACTTCAAGACCTCGTAGTCCGCCGGGGGCGTCATTTCAAAGCGGCCCTCGGTCGTATGCATGGCCCGGACCAACTCACAAGCTATGTCGAGGACCGTCGCGGGAATCTTGTCCCCTTTCTCGAAGGTGACCAGGCAGGGAACGTGCCCGTCCCGCACCGCCTTGGCGGCCACCTGTTCCAACAAACGGGTCTTGCCGTAGCGCGGGTCGTCGTCGTTCTGGTCGGGCTCGGCGATACCCACGGCCAGGACTGACTTCTTGCCCTTTGGGGTCATCAGCTCGTAATAGGCGTTCTCCAGGAGGTCCAGGCGGCCGCAGAAGGCTTTCGGCTGGATCCGCTTCCGATAACCGGTGGCGATCTCCTGAAGCTTGGTGAGCCGCTCCCGGTCGGACATCGTAACCGAGGCGGGGACCCCTTCGGCCTGAAAGATGGTGGGGAAGGCCCAGTCCGGGCCGGGGAAGATCCCTCCCCAGTGCGTGAGCGCCGCCCGGCGGCCGCGGGCGGCGGCGTCGGTGATGGCCGTGCCCTCCAGCAGTGCCTCGTAGAAGGAGCGGGTGAACAGGCGGCAGGCGTCATCCGCCACCTTACCGGCCATGCCGACCACGACCGGCACCCCCTTCTCCACCAGCCGCACCGCCAACGGTGTGGCCGGCAGCGCGAAAAAGGGGGGCGCCGCGCCCGACCAGCAGGCGTTCAGGACCACGACCGGCGGCAGACGACCCTGCCCGTCCTTCAGGTTCGGGTACAGGGAGTCGATCCCGCAGTGCTCGGTCGTTTCCGGGTCTTTCAGCTTCATCAAGTCGAGGTATCCCTGGTCGTTCTCAAAGCCGCCGTGGCAGATGAAATGGACAATGGAAGGATTGAAAGACGTTACAGCGTCGTGCAGGCTCACGGTCGTCGCGCCGAGCAGGACGCGCCAGTGGAAGGTCAGCCCCTTGTAGTCGAGTTGCTGCAGCAGGCCGACGAACTCCGAGCCGGCGCGGACTTCCGGATCGTTGAGCCGGCTGATCACGAACAGCACGCGCGGCGTGACTGTAACCGTGCCCTCCTTCGCCGACCAGGCGGAGTTGGCCACGGCCCGCGAGAGGGCCACGGAGGGCCGCAGTTGCTGCGCGAGGTACTCCCCCGGGCCGTGCATCATCTCCCAGGGGAGGCGGTACAGGTCCCGCTCGTCGCTCGGCTTGCCGCCCGGCAGGTGCAAGACCAGGTCGATCAAGTCACCCCCGGCAAGCTCCTCGATTTTCTTCCACGTCGCTTCGCCGAGGAGGGTCGCGAACAGGTAGCGCCCGAAGGCCTTGCGTACCCCGGGTGAACCCTCCAGTGGCTTGCGGGAATCAACGAAGCTCTTGTAGAGGGGTGCCGCGTCCCCGGACGCGCACAGATTCGCGCACTCCGCGAACGGGCCGTCCTGCCCGTTGACCTTCTGCAGCATCCGCGCGACTTCTTCTTCGGGCGGTAGCGGGAAGGCGCCGTGGACTTCGCCGCCGGCCAGGCGCCGGATGGTTCGCGCCTCAAGGGCGGCCTGCTTCTCGGGGCGCACTTCGACCTTCCAGTGATTGGCGTCGGCCCATTCGACGTGGACGTCAAAGCGCATGGGTAATCACGCCTCCTCGTTGCAGCGCGGCCAGGTCGGCCCCGAGCAGGGCGTCGGCCAGTTCCTTGCCGAGGTCCTCGGACGGGGCCGGGGGCCGCTGACTCGCACGGCTCCTGGGCTCACGGCTCTTGCGGATGACGGCCGGCACCTGCTCGACCAATTTCTCACGGCGCCCGTCCCGGTCGGCCTTCGAGGCTTCGTTCCGGGTGAGGGCGGCCCAGGCCTCCAGCGCCCCGCTCGTGATCTGCCGAGCCGCGCGCAGCGATTCCTCGGGGGTGGGCTCGGGCGGCCCGACCGGCAGGGCGTTTTTCCAGTGCTCGACGCGGCTGTTCGGCCCGGGCAAATGGTCCTGGAGGCTGAAGGCCAGCAATTCCGGGAGCTTGGCGGGGAGACAGGGGATCGAGCCCAGCGAGGCGCGCGCGACGTGCGGAGCCAACGTCAGGTCACGCAGGGCGACGTCGTCCGCCGCGGCCAGCGTCTTGGGCTGGATGCCGCGCAGGGCGCTGGTCCCGTCGAGCCCGACCTGGTTGGCCACTTCCCGCAAGAAGGCCAGGCGCACCACCGCGGGAGGATAACCGTTCGCTTCGCCGGCCGCCGTGGCGGCGTTGCGGCGCCGGAGCATGAGCCACGGGTTGGCCCATTCCAGCTCGACCATCCCCCAGACGGCGGCGCTGCCCATCAGCAGGACTGAAACGACGTCGGCGAAAAGCTCGCGCGACCAGCCGGCCCACTCGTCGGCCGCTTTCGGGTCGGCGTGCCCGCCGACGGCCGCCTTCACCAGTTGCTTGTAAGCATCGACCAGGCCCGCCGCCGGGCAGAGGTCGTACTGGAGGTGGTGGCCCACCTCGTGGGCGACGAACACGAGCCACCAGGGGGCGGAGACGCACGCGGGCGAGAGGCGCATGACCGGGATCGGCAGACGGGTCAAGACCTGGGCCTTGAAGACGGGATCGATCTCGCGTTCCAGGTCCTCGGGGATGAATTGCGTGGGGAAGGCCTCGGGGGAGTAGCGCGACTCGATGAACGGCAGGGGCGCGGCCCCCTGGGGAGCGCCGAGGGGCACGCCATTCTCCTCCGCCCAGGCGAAGGGCTGGCGGTAGCAACTCCAGACCACCTCGTCCGCCGCCCGGAGCACCGCGCCGACCCCCTCCGTGTCGTGGCGCTGGTCGAACTTCTCGCGGAAGAATTGCCAGACCCGCCGGAGCCAGACGATCCGCAGGTCGTACGTCTTGCAGACCTCATACAGGTCGCCGGTCTCCAGCCCGAGCAGGGCCGGCCTGTCGAATTCCTGCACCAGCCGCCGATGCGCCCCCGTCATGAGGTCCTCGATGGCCTTCAGCTGGGTCTTGTACTGCGTGTAGCGATTGCGCTCGTCCGCGTCTACCGCGTCCTTGTGCCAGCCGCCAAATTCCGTCGCGAGGCGGTTGAATTCCCGCCGGGTCTGTTCCCAGCGGAGTTGCTTGGCCAGCGCGTCCGGCGCGGGAATCGCGTTCGGCATGGGAGTGCCCCCGTGCTCATGCTAGGCGTGCGGATCGACACGACACAGGCGGTCCCGGATGGCAGTCAGCGACGGCGCGAAGAAGTACCCCCCGCCAGTGGGGGTGACCCATTCGGTAAGGAGCCGGACGCGCGTGGGGGGGCCCGCGAGCGACGCCAGGTCGAGGTAGCGCTCGCGCCCGCCGTCGGCGGTCACGTTCTGGCCGATGATGGGGTCGTGGCCGCCCGGCTTGGGCGTGAGCGCGGCGTTGGCCCAGTTCTGCATGATAACCTCGAACTGCTGCTCGATCGAGGCCTGGTAGCAGAGGAAGTGCAGGCCGCGCTCGTGGGGGTCCTCGGCCGGGGTGGGGTCGGGCAGGGGCGGGCCGAAAGGGATGCCGCGGCGCAGGATCCGCCGCGTCAGCGTGTCGTTACGGTCGCCGAGTTCCGTGTCCTGGTCGCGTGGGTTGACCTTGCGGACGTGGGCCGCGTGGGGACAGATCAGGCCCAGGGGGTCGGCCTGACCCGGGGGGAAGGCGTCCGGGTGTTGCCCGGACCCCGGACGCGGCGACAGCGGCGGGAGGGACGTTTCATACTCGAAGTGGTTGTTGGCGAACTCGTCCTGGCCGAGTCGGACGTCGTCCTGCCCGGGGGCGCGAAGGAGCGGGGCGCCGCTGGGCCAGCGGCCGATGAGCATGGCCGCCAACCGGTCGGCCGACAGGTGCCCCAGGCCGGGCTGCCGCGCCAGGGCCGCGGCCTGGTCGCGAACGAAGTCGCGGAAGGCGCGGACGTTTTGGCTGAGTCGGCGGAACACCAGGAACGAGCCGTTCTTGAGCCAACTCAGGGGCAAGGGCAGCGGCGGCAGCGGCGCCCCGTCCACTCGACTTTGCGCCGGGTAGCCGAGCACGAAATGGCCCGGCCACACCAGCGGTTGGCCGGGACGGGCCAGGTCGTCGGCCCCGGGCTGGCCCGGGGCGATCACCCGCGGCTCGAGAAAGACGTCGGGGTCGCGGGCGATCAGGCCCCGCACCCCGGGCTGGGAGATGCCGTCCTTGAAGCCGAAGTGCTCGTGGCCCGGGAGGTCGCGGCGCGTTTCGCCCAGCTCTTCCCAGACCACCTCGGGCGGCCTGGCCGCCGGACTGCCGTCGGCGTCGTTCGGCCGGAGCCGGGCGACGGCGGCCCGGAGGTGGGCGGGGTCGTCGCTGGCGATGATCAGCAGGACATCGGGCTCGCCGCCGGGCTCGCCCGGCCGCTTCGCGGGCCCGCCCACTACCCACCGGTCGGGGGCGCCGGGCGCCCCCGGGGTGCTTGGGTCGTGCAGGGGGTTGGCCGACCGGCGAAGCAGGCCCGCCAGAAAGGCGCGGTCCGGGACTTTGCGGACCTCCTCGTCCGAGGTGAGCCGGCGGAGCCCCCCGGCGGAGAAGGCGATGTTCGCCCACGTGGCCACCATGCCGGCCGGGTCGCGGCCGCGGCGGTCGCGCTGCATCTGGAACAGGATGCGGAACTGGAGGACCTCCGCGGTGCTGGCCAGCTCCGGCTCGACCCGGGCCAGCCATCGCCGGGCCGCCGCCACATCGTGGAGGCGCAGCCCCAGCAGCTGCTGGTAGTCCTTGTTGAAACCGACCAGGACGTTCCCCTGGATGTCGCCGATCTCCAGGAGCGGTTCCCGGTCGCCGGCGCGACCGCCGGCAGCGGTAGGGGTCGGCGCTTCGGTGGTGTTGGGGTTGGTGGGTACCGGCCTGGCCGGGTTGAAGCCGTCGGGGAACTGGTTGTAGATGGCGAGGAAGCGCGCGAAGTGCGATTGGTCTAGGAATCCCGTGGGCGGCGTCAGGGGTGTCGCGGCCAGTCCTTCGCCCTGTTCCGCGATGATGCGCAGCGCGCGCAGCGCCAGGTCCTTCACCTTCAGGAGGGATCCGGCGTATTGATGGGTCGTCAACTCGGGATCGCGGACGATCTTCATCGGCTCGGCGGCGCCGCCGGGCGGGACGGCGCCGTGGCCGGCCGCGAAGGCGGCCGGCCTGGGGGACACCGGGACGAGGCGCAATTGACGGAAGCTCATCACAAGGTCCTGAAATGATGCTGGCTCGCCGCCCGGCCTTCCGGCCTTAGCAGCAGCGGCGGCCGATCGCGCCGCGATGATTACCGACCCCGCTGTCGCTAGAAAAGCAGAGAGTAGAGCCAGGGAATAACGTGCAAAAAATTCGGGCTTAGGGAAACCAGCCGTGGTGCTCGGTCACCCGGTCGGTCAGCCAACGCGACCGGGCCCCTTGGCCCGGAACCCGAATGGCGCCTGGAGCCACTGCCTGCACCAGCCAATCTTTCCCAGAGGGAGGCACCCGGGGCCTTGGCTGCGACGCCAGCGGGTCATACTCACGCCATTCGATTGCCGGTTGTTTAGCGGCCGCCTATTGATCGTTGCGCGAAACGATCAATCCGCGCCGCCCCGAGGGCGGCCGCTAAACGTCAGTTTGGCAACCGCGAGGGTATAGCTTACCCACCCGAAGGAACGGTTGCAACGCTTTTACCTGCGGAACCCCCGGGCCCTACGCAAGTTGACCCGCACATTTTTCTTGACTCCTCCCCCAGATGCTGTAAGCTCAATCTCGTCCCGTCGGCAGCGTCTTCGGTGATTGGGCGACACCGAGGGAGCTACGACGGGACACTTCATTTCCAGGTCGCCTTTCGTGAATTCTCCTTCTTCCTGCCCCAGCCCAGCAGGTTCCCGCCCGAATCCCATTCCGCGACACCCGATGGCCCTCCTTCCCCTGGCCACGGCGCCGCCGCCGTGTAACAATTCCGGTTAGCCGGTCGGGCGCCGGCCGTCTCCTCTTTCAAGTCCCGTCGCGCCTGGGCGGGGACCGTCCCTTCGATTCAGGAAACCTCTCTCAGCTGGAAGGGAACCTCCATGACCCGATGCCGTTGCCTCCTCACCGCCCTCACCATCGCCTGCTTCTGGCTGGGTTCGGCGCCTCACGCCCCGGCGCAGACCGACGTGAAGGTCCAGAAGCAGCTGCAGGCGATCCGGGACTACGTCGATTCGGAGGACTGGACGACGGTGGCCGACGCCGTGCAGGGGCTCCTCGACCGACCCGCGGACGGCCTCGTCGAGGTGTCCGTGAAGGGACCGGACGGCAAGCCGATCAAGCCGATCGTTAGCGTCCGCACCGCCGCCAACCGCATCCTCGCCGGCCTGCCCCGCGACAAGCCCGGCGTCGGCCGCGACGTCTACAACAACTTCCACGGGCCGGCGGCCAAGAAACTCCTCGACGACGCGAAGAAGGAGAAAGAGCCCGACGTCGGACTCCTCGCCGAGGCGGCCGAGCGCTTCCTCTACACCGACGCCGGCCGCGAGGCCGCCGAGCGCCTCGCCGTCATCCTCCTCGCGCGAGGCGACACGGCCGCCGCCGCACGGACCTACGAGCGCCTCATCGAGCGCGACGGGGTCGAGCAATTCGAGCCCCTGACGCTGTACAACGCGGCCCGTGCCTTCGCCAGGGGCGGCACCAAGGAAGACCAGGAGAACAAGGAGAAGGTCTGGAAGCGGCTCACGGTCAAGGCTCCCAAGGGTCTCCGCATCGACGGCCGCGACCGCAGCCTCAAGGACCTGGAGGAAGACCTCCGCGAGCCCGCCAAGGCCAAGCCGACCAACGTGCAGGACTGGCTCCTCGTCGGCGGGACGCCGAGCCGCGACGGGCAGGGCGACGGCGGGGCCGCGTTCCTTCAACCGCTGTGGCGCACCAGCCTGTTCTCCGGGGACACCAGTCCGATCAAGATGTGGATTGACGGCAACGAGTCCAGTGCGGTGCGGCGCCTGGAGGGCAAGGGTGAGGCGGTCATCCCCCCCTTCGCCCCCGTGACCGCCACCGTCACCACCGCCGACGGCAAGCAGAAAACTCTCGTCGTCTACCGCGGTTACGAGGGCGTCGCAGCCATCGAGTTGAAGAGAGGCAAGCGCGAGTGGATATCGTACTCGCCCTGGAGCCTGGAGCGGATGCACAAGGACGGCCAGAAGCAGCCAACCCTCACCGCGTGGGTCGGCCAGTTCAAGGACCAGTACAGCAAACCCACCGCGCTGCTCGAGAATTCCACGGTCGGCACCTTGAGCAGCGACGGCCAGCGCGTCTACCTCATCGACGACCTGCAGTTGCCGCCATTTCCCCCCATGCAGCAGTTTAACCAATGGGGCGGCGGCATGCCGGGGGGAGGCACGGGCGCTTACAACCAGTGGGTCAACCCCGGCGTGCAGGCCAACACCCTGCAAGCGATCAACATCGGCAGCGGCAAACTCTCCTGGTTGCTCGGCGGCCCCAAGACCCCTGGTGACGACGACGGTCCGGTTGCCCACAAGCACGACTTCCGCGACACGCACTTCCTCGGTGTTCCGTTGCCTCTCGACGGCAAGCTGTACTTCCTCAACGAGAAGGATCGAGAAATTCGCCTGATCTGCCTGGACACCCGCAAGCTCCCCGCCAGGGATCCGCAGGCGAAGGATCTCGATGCAGCCATCGCCTGGGTGCAGCCGCTCGGCACCGCCAAGGAGAAGATCCTCGTCGATTATCGCCGGCGCATCACCGCCGTCCACATCGCCTACGGCGAAGGCATCCTGGTGTGTCCTCTCAACACCGGCGCCCTCGTCGGCGTGGACCTGCTCACGCACAGCCTCCTCTGGGTGCATACCTACGCCGAGCCGCCCGCCCCCCTCCCCCCCGCTCCGCCGGGCCGGCCGTCGCCTCCGCCGGGCTTTGCGGGGACTTCGCCCGTCGTCTCCGACGAGTGGAAGGCGTCGGCCCCCGTCGTCCAGGCCGGCAAGGTGGTGTTCGCCGCCCACGATAGCCCTGCGCTGAATTGCCTCAACCTCCGCGACGGGCGCTTGCTGTGGGGCAGCAAGCGCCGCGACGACGACGTCTACCTCGCTGCCGTCTTCGCCGGCAAGGTGGTCATCGTCGGCAAGAAGGAAGTGCGCGCCCTGAAACTCGACGACGGCACCGAAGTCTGGCGCGTGCCGACCGGGATGCCGTCCGGCCGCGGCGCCGCCGCCGACAACGTCTACTACTTGCCGCTCAAGGAAGCCCTCTTCTCCGACAAGGAGAAGGGGCCCGGCATCTTCGCCATCGACATTGTGCATGGCAAGATCGTCGCCCAGACCCGCTCCAAGAAGAACCGGGAGGGCGCCCTCGAGGTGCCCGGCAACCTGACCTTCTTCGACGGACAGGTCATCTCCCAGAGCGCGAGCGACCTGACCGCCTACCCGCTCATGAAGGCCAAGCTCAAAGAGATCGATGAGGAACTGAAGAAGGATCCCAATAACCCAAGAGGGCGCTTCGAGCGCGGCGAGCTGCGCCTGGACAAGGGCGACCTGGCCGGCGCCGTCGAGGACTTCCGCGCGGCGCTGAACAACGAGCCGCCGCCCGAGCTGAAGCCCAGGGCCGAGGCCAAGCTGTTCGACGCCATGACGGACCTGCTCCAGCGCGATTTCAACAACGGCGAGAAGTACCTCGACCAGTACCAGAAGTTGTGCGTCGTCGAGCTGCCCAACCCTCAGGAGGCGAAGAAGGAGTCGCAGCGGCGCCGGGCCAACTTCCTGTGCCTGGTGGCCAGGGGCCGCGAGGCCCAGGGCAAACTCGGCGAGGCGCTGGCGAGCTACCTGGAATTCGGCTCGCTGCCGATGGGGCCGGACGAGTTGCTCAGCGTCGTCGATGAGCCGGCGGTGAAGACCAAGGCGAGCGTCTGGGCCCAGGGCCGCATCAAGGCCATGCTCGAGCGCGCCACCCCCGAGCAGCGTAAGCCCCTCGAAGAACTCAGCAAAGGCAAGTGGAAGGAAGTCAAGGACAGCGGCGACCTCGACAAGCAGCGCCGCTTCGTCGAGATGTTCGGCTCGACGGCGGCCAGCGGCAAGGAGGGTCGGCTCTACCTCGCCGACCGCCTCATGGAGCGAGAGAGCAACGCCGCGCTGCTCGACACCGAACTCCAGTTCTACCAGCTGGCCAACGATGACGATCCGGCCTTGGTCGCCCGTGCCCTCGACGGCCTGGCGCGCCTCATGACGCGCAAGGGCGAACTCGCAGACGCCTTCCACTATTACAAGGCGCTGAAGGCTCGCTTCCCCACCACCCCGGTGCGCGACGGCAAGACCGGCACGCAACTCCTCGAGGGACTCGCGACCGACAAGCGCTTCCTCCAGTTCATGGACGAGGCGGGCGACGTGGTGGGCAAACTCCGCTTCAAGGGGGTGCTGGAGCGCGACAAGAACTTCAACCCCGGCCCTGAGCAGCAGATCTACACCTTCGACCCGATCAACGAGCCGCTGCCGTCGCTGAGGCAGCACCGCTTCGGGGTCAATCCCGGCAACAATCAGCTCAAGCTCATCGACCGCCTCAGCGGCAGGGAGTTGCTGACCGAGCCGCTGAACGAGAATTTCGCCTGGTTCATAAACCCGCAGACGGTGATGACCCCCGGCTTGGGTGTGATCTACCCGAACCCGGCGGCGACGAACCGCTTCGGCTACCGCTCGGTGGGGCACCTGATCGTCGCCAACCTCGGCCAGTACGTGGTGGCCGTCGATGCCATCACGCATAAGCTCCTGTGGCAGAAGAACCTCCTCGGCGCTGACAACCGGGGCACCAACCAGAGCCTGCACTACGACGCAGCCGAGGAAAGTCTGCACATGTACTTCACCGACGGCACGTACCTGGCCATCGCGCAGGGCGGTCCGGTCGAGGCGACCTACGTCTGCGTGCTGACCCGCGAGGGCCTGGAGGCGCTCGACCCGCTGACCGGCAAGACGCTGTGGACCCGTAATGACGTTCCGATGCGCTGCCGGCTGTTCGGCGATGCCCAGCACATCTACCTCG
>Ga0116219_10000840_pt1 | contig 30513 bp, 32 predicted proteins | sample Sb_taG_4_FD_91019 | JGI IMG/M metagenome (GOLD analysis project Ga0116219, IMG submission 91019) | Peat soil microbial communities from Weissenstadt, Germany - Sb_50d_6_BS metaG | ecosystem: Environmental > Terrestrial > Soil > Wetlands > Peat | place: Germany: Weissenstadt | collected 2010-09-21 | reverse complement strand
GCCGTACGGGGCGTAGCTGCGATCGCTGATGGAGCCGTTCCACCAGCACTCCAAGGCCTCGGTGTCGGCCTCGTGACGCGAATCTCTGGCTCCGAGACCCGGTTGCTTATTTTCGCGAGCACTCTGGGTCGTCACCAGCAGGCCATGGGCGGGAACGCGCCATCTACGAGCGCTTGATTTTGGGCGCTCCGGAATCCGACTACCCAGGGAAAGGTGAGCGGCATCATTGAACTCGCTGCGCTGGCTCGCCTGGCTGCCGTCCGTGAACGTCGGTTCGGAAACCGTAAGTCAGTGTGTCCCTACAAGCGTCCCTACAACTCGGGAACTACCCGGATCCGATTGCTTCCGTCCCCCTCCGTCATGGCCACGCTGACCTGCGGAAAACGTCCGGTTGGGTACTGTCCGGCTCCGTCGTTTCCGGCGTGTTTTCGCTTTCCTAAACCGTGTGCGAAGGTTCGAATCCTTCCGGGGGCGCCGTGTGATCTCTCGCGACATTGTGGAGTTTCGGCTCCTGAGCGACACTCTGGCTTCGGCTCCTGAGCGACACTTCCAGGACACGGCTTGCACCTGGGCGACACTGGCTTCGGTAGGTAGGCGACACTCCATCCGCCATCGGGGGATCCCCTCGTCCTTCACTTTGGACAACGTCCTGAGTGAAGGAGGCCATCAACATGCTGGTGGAGCTGGGTCTCGTGGAACAGCGGTATAAAGCCGTGCTCGAGGTCTTGAACGACGGGGCGGCCGTCACCGACGTGGCCCGCCGCTATGGGGTCGGCCGCCAGACCGTCCACAAGTGGCTCGATTGCCAGAGCGGCGAACGAAATCAATGAGCTCCGGATTGGCAAACTAGTCGCATCTGTAATGATCGGATACGCGTCTGTCGAGTTTCTTCGTTGCCGGACCAACCGGGATAAGCCGGGACAATAGGCCATGACTGCGCTTGAAGTGATCAGGGGAGCGCTACGTTCCTCCGTCCCAAAGTGGAGTGTGCATCGGCCCGCTACTCCAGGGCCACGCTCACCTCGACGTCAGGCCGGATTGGGGCTGTCTCCGGTCAACCTCGGGGTAGGTGGCACGATGCACCCGTAGCACGGGCCTGCCCCGATGGTCCACAGCGGTAGGCTGGGGGAGTCCGACGGAGGATTGGTCGGGAGCAGAACCGGTGGGCGGGGTGCCTGGTTGAAATTGAAGTCATTGGCGAGGTTGCCGAGCTGCTTGGCGTTCTCACGTACATCGGGACGAGGGTCGGGCCGACCGTCCGTCTTCGGGTTGAGTCGGGCACCGCCCAAGAAGTCGTCCTCGATGAACTTCAGGTAGGCGTCCGAACTGAGCGTCGTGTGATCGATGTGGCCCTTCTTGGCGTAGGGGCTGATGGTGATGCCCGGTACTCGCAAGCCGTAGCCGTTCTGGTCGACCCTCGGGGGCTTCACGTGGTCGTAGAAACCACCCCAGTCGTCCCAGGCCAAGAAGATGGCACTGGACTTCCAGTCGGGACCCTCCATCACCGAGTTGATGACCGAGGTCACGTACGCCTGGCCCTGATGCACGCTCTCGGGCGGGTGTTCGCTGTTCAAGTCGGCCGGCGTGACCCACGACACCGAAGGCAGGGTCCCGTTGTGGGCCTGTGTGAGGAAGTTGTCCAGCGGTTGGATGTTCTTCTCCTGGTGGTCGGCTTGGACGTCGGTGAACAGGGGCAGCGGGTTCCAGATGCCGGGGGTTTGGTAGCTCTGCGCTACTGGGCTGCACGTCAACGCAGAGTCGTTGGCACAGTCGGGCTGGTCGCCGGTCTGCACGTAATACCCCCACGACACGTGGTGCTTGAAGAGGAGCCAGGTGAGGTCGGTCCACGCCAGATTGACGTCGGTCGTCCCTCCGGCCAGCTCTTGGGCCACGGCCTTGTCGAATATACCGAGATCGTAGGCGCCGTTGTAAGCGTTGTCGTTCTTGCAGCTTGATGCCTTCTTGTTCTTGCACCTGGCCGACCAGCCCGAGACCATGGCCAGGTGGTCGGGGAGCGACCATGACTTCACCGGTTCGAACATGTGGTCGTCGAGGGTGAACTGACTGGCGTAGGTCCAGTAGTTGGGGATCTCGGCGGCGGTGTGGTAGCCCATGACATCCGGCACGGACGTAGTGTTCTTCTGCGCACATGCGGGGTCAGCCGTATTGGTGCATGTCTTACTCGCCTTTTGGACGGATGCGATGAAACCGTTCATCTTGCCCTTATTCACGTCAGCCACGGCGTCGGGCTCACCATGAGGGCCACCTCCGTTGACGTCGTAGACATCGTGGAACGGCGCAATGCACGTCTTCGTTCCGGGATCCGGGACACACACCGTCGGCACGCCCTTCTTCATCGGGATGCCATCTGCACCTGGATAGGTGCCGAAGTAGGAATCGAACGAGCGGTTCTCCTGCATGACGATGATCACGTGCTTGATCTTGTGGATCCCTGGGGGTACGAGGTAGCAGCCGGTCGGTCCCCCCGGCACGTCGCTGGGTGGGCATCGGACACTTGGATGCTGGCCGTTCGCAACGGCGGCGCTTGTCGGTGAAGAGGAGAAGCCCGCGAGCAGCAGTACTGCAACCAGCAGTAGGCCAACAGCGGTGGTCGGGCGCTTCAAGGATCTCCCCCTCGTACGTATGGGATGGGTCGGCTGACTATAGGTCGGGCGACCCTCTCGATGGCCTCGCCCGGTGGTCGTGCCCGGGGTCGTTTGAAGCGAGCTCGCGATGGCCGTCTCCACCTGGGGCTCCGTCAGAGTCGGGAGCAGGTCAAGGAGGACCGGAATGGCCGACTGCTCGTCGACTTGAACGGCGCAAAGTAGTCGGTCTTGATCACAAATCGACCGTAGTCTTCGGCCCCCGACACCTACCTCGTTCAGAGCGCGCGAACCCGAGTCGAATCGTCAGCCATGGAGCCATTCTGTCTCGATGCCCCTGTGGAGACGAGTGAACATTGCTGCGAAACGACTCACTGACACCCCCGGATCGAAGCCCTCTTGCGATGGCAGTGTGTCAACGATGGCGTGAGCTGTCAACGCGGGTTCGTCGAGGACTGCACGCGCCTCGGTCTCAGGCGTGCCGCTGAAGCACCTCGCGTTGAGCGGCCGGGGGCGGGTGGAGGGACCCCGTGCCTAGCGTGAGCGAGACCATCGCGACCAGCGGCCGTTACCGTCTCCTCGGCCATCCCACCGACCTGGCCGGTCACGTGGCGGCGCTGGGACCGGTCCCGCTGCCGTCGCGGCGTCGCCCCGGGCTGGCGCGAAGCGTTCGTGTCGATGCTCGAGGCATCGGGCCTGGCGGGCCCCGGCGGCGCCGGGTTCCCGGCTGCGATCAAGCTCGCCGTGGCGCAGGCCGCCGGCGGGGGCGGCACGATCCTTGTCAACGCGATGGAGGGTGAGCCGGCCAGCGACAAGGACAAGCTCCTCCTGACGCGGTCGCCCCATCTGATGCTCGACGGCGCCCAGCTCTTGGCCGCGGCCAGCTGCGCGCACCGGATCGTCGTGTGTGTGCCCGAGAGCCGCGAGCACGTCGCCGCCGCAGCCTCCACGGCCATGGCCGAGCGCGCGGCAGCAGGCTGCGCGCCGGTCCCCGAGATCCTGGTGCGGCCGCTCGACCGCTTCGTGGCCGTCGAGGAGTCGGCGCTGTTCCGCTGGGTCGATGCCGGCCAGTCCCTCCCGTCCTTCCGCCCCGACAAGGAGACGGCCCTCCGCATCGGCCGCCGCGGGGCGCTGGTACACAACGCTCACGAGGCTGGCCGGCGGGCAGGTCGACCACGGATTGATGGCCCGGTTGCAGAGGAGGCTGAAGGAGGTCGACGGGCGCGGGGCCTGCCGGCATCCCGACGGGGCCGTCAACCTCGTGCGCAGTGCGCTCAACGTCTTCGCCGCCGACGCTGCATCCCACGTCCACGGTGCGGCGTGCCCGCATTGGAACAGCCCCTCACAGCTCCGCTTGCCCCAGCCGGTCGGGGCGGCTTGACGGTGCTCCGCATCCTCGTCGACCCCGTCGCCTGCGACGCTTACGGCTACTGCGCCGAGCTGCTGCCCGAGGCCATCACCCTCGACGAGTGCGGCTATCCCGTCGTCGACGGCAAGCCGCTTCCTTGCGAGCTCGTGGACGCGGCCAAGCGGGCCGCCCGGGACTGTCCGCGCCGTCGGGGGAGGGATCGTGCTGACCTTGTCCCGAGGTACCCCCAGATCGACGCCTCCACCTTCCGTCCGAGGCGCGTGTTCTTAGCCCGCACGCTGGATTAGGGTCCTGGCGACGGAGTTCTCCGTGCACGCGATCCTGGGTGATCGCGCGTTCGCCGACAGCGTGTTGTGACTGAAAGTCGACATCTGCAAATGACCCGAGAGCAATCCCTCCTGCGGCCGCCAGAGTGTGTCAGGGCTCGTGGCGGCCGCTTGGATACCCGACAGCGACGAGTGGCGGCGTGTGCGACCATTCTGGTGGCGGTGTGTGCTCTGGCTTCCTGCAGCAGCTCCGTGGCTCCCGAACGAAGGGCTGCGTCGAGGAAGACGACCACCACCACGACGACGCTTCCGACGACGACAACGACAACGACACTACCCCGGGCGCCAGGTGTCGCCATTCCAAACGTGATCGGGATGAAGATCACACCTGCCCACTTCTACCTTCGCGTTGCGGGGTTCTTAACCATCAACTTGAACGCGGCGTGCTACAAGGGCACCGTGGTCAGTCAGAGCGTCGTCGTGTCGCTTTCAGTTCCAAGTAAGCCGCCCGTCCCGCTACTCCCCGGCGCACCAAGGCCAAAGGGTTCGTTCGTCGGGATAACCTGGTCGGGCTGCTATCCCGAAGGCTCGGTCGTGCCCAATATCACGGGTCAGACCTTTGGGGCGGCAGTGCATCTCCTGCACTTGGCTGGCCTCACCTGGGCGTGCAGCTCGGTCGGCACCACAACGACGACGCGACCGCCGACGACAACCACCACGCGACCGCCGACGACAACGACGACGCGCCCACCGACGACAACGACCACGCGAGCGCCGACGACAACGACGAATGCCGCCACATCGCTGGGCGTGGCCTCGTCCGTCGTTCACCTGGTCGCGTCGACGGCGCCACCGCAGACCGTGTTGAGCCAGAGCCCGACGCCGGGCACGATACTCAGTCCCGGCATGCCGGTCGCCGTGACGATGCATGCCTGCCCCCAGTGATACGAGTGAGACTCCTGCGCGGTTCGTAATCAGGCGGGCCAAGGAGGCCGATCTCGGTCGGGCCGTGGCCGACGTTTGAAGGTGCAGGAATCGAGCCGGGGTCGAACTGGAGTTGGTCCGTGGGGGACACGGCGACGCACTGTGGTGCGATGACGGGCGCCGGGACGGGATGCACGTACGCGTCGAACGGTCTCGATTACAGCGTGCTTTCCGGCTCGCCCGCCCTTGCTCTGGTCGCCCATGAGTTGGCCAACGCTCAGACCCAGAATGACGCTGTGCCGAACCTCTTGAACGAAGTCGCTGCGGCTGCAACAGGGACATCCTGGTCACCGACTGATGCCGTGGCATCGTGCCTTGTGGCCCCGCTGCACTCGCCACGATTGCGGACGCCAACATTCACGATTCCCTCTGATATCGGTGTCGGCGCGGCACTCGGTGTCGCCGGCTCAGCGATACCGCATCTCGAACTGTCAGAGGCGAAAGACCGAATCCACCGAGAGTTGGGTGGCGACGCCCGATCATGCAGCGGCAGGCGGAATGAGTGCCACCAGAGATGTGTAGACAACAATGTTGGAGAGGTAGTGACCCGTCTGCGTATCGAAGGCACCCCCGCAAGTGACCAACTGCAGGGCGCTGTAGCCGTGCGATGTGTACACCGCCTGGCCCGGGAAGTTTGTCTTGAGGTACATCACCACCGAGGTGACTTTGAACTGGGCGGTGACTCCGTCGGCCAAGCTCGTATCGACGATGTCTCCGGCCACCAGCGACCGCAGCTTGAAGAACACAGCGGGGCCTTCAGAGGAGTCAACATGCCCCAAGATCACCGCTGAGCCGATCTCGCCGGGGGATGGACCCAACCCATACCAACCTGGCTGTTGGATGTCGGTCGGTACTTGCACCGTCCCATCGGCATTGAGCCCGAGTGTCGACAACGAGACCGTCAGCGAAATGGCGGGGATCGCCAGCTCAACCGGTGTGGAACGAGCGGTGGCGAGAATCGCGACCTTCGCCGGCGCCTCCTTGGTCTTCGGAGCTTTGGGCGCCCGAGCCGATGGCACTGGTCCGGCCAAGGGATGCTGATGCTCTTGCAGACCAAGGATGAGGCATCCTGACCCTATGAGCACCAACGCGCCAGCTATGAGCCCCCAGTTACGTGCGGGGTGTCGAGAACGCGCAACCCAGGAGCTCGGCTTCATGATGTCTCATTGGCATCCTCAGCGGAGAGGGTACGGCGTCGGCGGATGGCAACAGTCAGTGCTAATCCCGCCCCGACAAGTGTGAGCGCTCCTGCAAACAAGAGGTTGCTATCGCGTGAGTGAGATGCTCCACCCAACCCGGTCTGTGGTGCGCCGAAGGGCACGGCACCGAATGTCCCCACGATCGTCGGCGGGCCTGTTGGCCCCCCAGCTCTCGGCGCGGAACCGGTCAGACCGGTCGCGCCAGAGCCGGCTGGGGTCACTGGGGTCACACCACCTGCACCTGGCGTTCCGGTGGTGCCCGATCCACCGGTTCCAGATGGCGAGGCGGAAGTACTGGTCGGCGTCGGTGATGACGTGATGAAGTTGTTGACGAATCTGGTGGTGCAGGTGACCGTGCTCCCGCCACCGTTGGCAGAGCCGTTGCATTGATTGATGCTCACGGGCAGCGCCGTGGCCGCGCCTGTGACGTTGCACTTGACCCGCATCGACCCGCCCCCGCCCGTTCCCGACCCGTTGCACTGGGTGACAGTGGCATTCGTCGTGCTCGCCACCGGGGCGCACACAGTCGTCGGCTGGGTCCCACCGCCGGTTCCCGAACCGTTGCACTGGTTGACCGTGGCACCAGATGTCGGTGTGCCACTGCTTATGTCGTTGGCGAATGTGACATTGCACGTCACGTTGCTGCCGCCGCCATCGACGATGCCGTTGCACTGATTGATCGAGGACACCAGTTGCTTCGATGTGGTGACCGTGGTGGTGCAGCCGGCAGGGGGCAGCACACCGGCTGCCGCTAAGCACGCCGTGGCAGTGATCGTCGAACTGGTGGCTCCCGCGGAAGTAACGGTGTTGGTGACCGCAATATTGCAGGACGCTTCCTCACCGGCTCCGGTGGGGAAGGCCGGCGGATTACATTGGGCAGCCGCAGGAGCGGAGGCAGCCGCGGAGGCGACTGGTGCCGAGGCGATCCCGAGAAAAGCCACGGAGGCAAAGGCGGTCCCGGCGGCCATCGCGGCAATCACACAGCGCCGGACCAGTGGAGATCCTGTGATGCCGGTGTATGCGGTGAACGAGGATCGCTCGGTCCTGGCTGATCCACCCGATGAGTTGGTCGCCGGCAGTCGCCTTGGGCAGGCGTCGCCACGACGAAGAATACGAGAGCAAAGCGATGACAATGACCAGGCTGACCACACGGCCGGCCCCCCCTCTAGATTCCCCGAAATAAACAACCGTCTGCGACGGACGTTCAAGGTATCCAATAATATTACTCTAGTGCTTGAATACTAGCAATAGATCTCCTGTAATTTCTGGTAGGTTGCACAGATGTCCAACTGGAGCTTCCTCACCAATCACGGTCGGGCTCTGCTCTGCGTCGCCCACGACCCGGAAATACGCCTGCGCGACATCGCGGCCGACCTCGGCATCACCGAGCGACACGCGTTCGCCATCGTCACCGATCTCACCGAAGCCGGGTACGTCGTCAAGGAGAGAGAGGGTCGCCGCAATCGCTACGAGGTACAGAACCATCTGGCGCTGCCAGAGCTCCCTGATCGTGAGCAAGCGATCGGGGAGGTGTTGGATGTTCTGACGGGTCGCGCACTACCACGGAAGTCAACACGGCGAGTCAAGAGCTGACGACGCATCTCCCCGTTGCCGCCGAATTCGGCTGACCCAGATGGGCGCCCGTCACCCGGCCGCCAACGAAATCCCAGCGTGATCAGCGTGCTGGACGAGAAGGCGATTCACTGCTTGAGCATCGAGTGGTGGAGCAAACAGATACCCCTGTCCGTTATTGACGACCAGCTTCGAGCTTCGCCCGCTGGTCGTGTGTCCAATCTGTGAGGCCTTCCGCGATCCGGTCGCCGGTCTGTTTGTCGATGTTGTGCCAGTACGCGAGGGCACGCTCGATGACCGGCTCGGACACACCCTTGCTGAGATGCCCCACGACGTTGGAGACCAGACGATCCCGCTGGGCATCGTCCATGACCTCGCGCACCAAGGTGCCCGCCTGGCCCCAGTCATCATCGTCCCGACGGAGGGAGTAGGCGGCGTGGGTGAACTCGCCGTCGGCCGCCCACTTCTCCACGTAGGGATACCGCTCGGGGTCGGCCGCCGGTCCACCCTTCGAATTGGGTGCGTAGACAGGGTCCGAGACCGGGTAGACCCGCATGGCGCCGTCCTTGGAGTAGCTGTGCACCGGGGCCTTGGGCGCGTTGACCGGGATCTGCTTGTAGTTGACCCCCATGCGGGCACGATGGGCGTCGGCGTAGGAGAACAGGCGGGCGAGGAGCATCTTGTCCGGGCTCACCCCGATGCCCGGCACGAGGTTGTTCGGCTCGAAGGCCGCCTGCTCTATCTCGGTGTGGAAATCCGTGGGATTGCGGTCCAGTGTCAGCCGGCCGACCTCGTGCAGCGGATAGTCGCCGTGCGGCCACACCTTGGTGAGGTCGAAGGGGTTGAACCGGTAGACCCTGGCCTCCTCGAAGGGCATGAGCTGGACGCGCAGGGACCAGCTCGGGTAGTCGCCCCGCCCGATCGCATCGAACAGGTCGCGGCGGTGGTAGTCGCCGTCCTCACCCGCCAGCCGGTCGCCGTCGGTCTGGGTGAGGAAGTCGATGCCCTGGTCGGTCTTGAAGTGGTACTTGACCCAGAACCGCTCACCCTTGGCGTTGACCCACATGTAGGTGTGGCTGGAGTAGCCGTTCATGTGACGCCACGACTTGGGGATGCCGCGGTCGCCCATCAGCCAGGTCACCTGGTGTGCTGACTCCGGTGACAGGGTCCAGAAGTCCCACTGCATGTCGTGGTCGCGCAGATCGGAGTCGGCGCGCCGCTTCTGGGAACGGATGAAATGCTGGAACTTCATCGGGTCGCGCAGGAAGAACACCGGGGTGTTGTTCCCCACCATGTCGTAGTTGCCCTCGGTCGTGTAGAGCTTCAACGCGAAGCCCCGCGGGTCGCGCCAGGTGTCCGGGCTGCCACGTTCGCCGGCCACCGTGGAGAAGCGGATCAGCGTGTCGGTCGTCGTGCCGGGCTGGAATACCGCCGCCTTGGTGAACTGGCTGACATCGGCCAGGACCTCGAAGCGCCCGAAGGCGCCGCCGCCCTTGGCGTGGGGCTGGCGTTCCGGGATGCGCTCCCGGTTGAAGTTCGCCATCTGCTCAATGAGGTAGTGGTCCTGCAGCAGGATCGGGCCGTCGGGCCCCACCGTGAGCGAGTGCTCGTCACTCGCCACCGGGATTCCGGCGTCGGTCGTCGTCGGCTTGTCGTGCTCTGCCATCACGTCACCCCTTACTCGGGAATCGGGTCATGTCCGTTCTACCCGGTGACGGCTGCCAGCGATACCAGCCCTTGGCACCTTCGGTGTGCCCTCGTCCCAGCGCGAAGCCGACGAGCGTGAGGGGCGAGCGTCTACGAGTCGCGCGTGCCGTGCAGTTCGACTCGGACGCTGATCTCGGGATAGACGCGGATCATGAGCATGCTGGGCGGCTTCATACCGAATTCACGGATGTCGAACACGTAGTCACCTATCAACGAGATCCCCTCCTCGTGGACCTCGATGTGCATCTCGTGCTCGAAGGTGCGCGTCTTGCCGTGGAAGGAGATGTCTCCCGTCACGACGTAGTGAGGATGGGCGCCGCCCGCCGTGATCGTCGAGACGCGACCGGCGATGGTCGGGAACCGCCGAGCATCCATTCGGCGGCGCAGCTCATGGTCGTAGAGCTGGTTGCCCGAGGTGAGCCTGTCGACTGCGAGCTCGAGCTCGCCGGACACCGGGAGGTCGAGATCGAGTCTGCCGTCGCTGCGCACGGAGGTCTCGAACCAGCCAGTGATACCGCGCGTCTCGGTGTTGATCGGGTGCAGGCTCGAGCGCCCGCTCACCCAGACGCACGAGCGCACGGAATCGAATGTGTAGCGGGCCGCCGCCATCCCCCGATTATGCGTTCCGCGGGGTGTCGAAAGCCGCATCTCGCTCTCGGACCGCCTGGCGCAGCCCGAGCTCGGCAATGCGCTCCGAGAACGCCCGCGCCTCGGGGGCGCGGTGGCCGATGGCGTCGTTGAGCGCGGCGAACCGCTGCAGCTGCGAGCGACCCATCAGCTCCACGCCCATGTTGACGACTCTCTTGTTGGCGACGAGCAGATCCCGCCCGATGAGGGCCATGCGCTCAGCCAGCCCGAGCACGACGTCGTCGAGTGCATCCGGCGGAGCCGTCGCGACGACGAGGCCGATGTCACTCGCCTCAATCCCCGAAAGCGTGTCGCCGGTCAGGAGCAGGCGCTTGGTCCACTGCGGGCCGAGGTTGTAGAGCCACATGTTGGTCGGCGGGACCCCCATCGAACGCACCGGGGGGAAGCCGATGCGGGCGTCGGTGGCCGCCACGACGAGGTCGCAGTGCAGCGCGAGGTCCGTCCCGCCTGCCAGGCAGTTTCCCTGCACCTGGGCGATGACCGGGATGGCGCAGTCCCAGACGCGTCCCCACCCACCCACCAGTGCGAGCATGGCCGACACGTCGCCCTCGATCGCCTCGTGCCGCGGGAAGTCGCCCGGGTCGGCGTCCTCGGCGATGAAGCCGTAGCCAGACGAGAACGACCGTCCCGTGCTGCGGATGATGATGACGCTGGCCCCCGCATCGGCCTGTGCCTCGTCGACCGCCCGCAGGATCTCCCGGATGCAGCGCGGCGTCAACGGGTTGTGGTGATCGGGCCGGTTGAGGGTCAGGCGCCGGACGCGTCCGATCTCCTCGACCATCAAGGTGGTGAAGCTCGCCGTCACGATGGGCTCCTCGGTTCGTCGCCGGGCACGAGATGGGACTTGAGGACCTTGCCGCTCTCGTTGCGCGGGAGTGCGCCGACCACGGTAATGCGGCGGGGAACTTTGTAGTCGGCCAGGCGGGCCAGGAGGAACGAGCGCAGCTCCTCAGTGGAAATGGGCGCGCGGAGGACCACCCAAGCCGCGACGTCCTCCCCGAGGACCGGGTGCGCCACGCCGGCCACGGCCGCCTCCGCCACCGCCGGGTGCTCGAAGAGGGCGGCCTCCACCTCGCCGGGCACGACGTTGTGACCGCCCCGGATGATGATCTCCTTCTCCCGGCCCACGATCCAGAGGTGGCCGTCGGCGTCGAGGCATCCGAGGTCCCCGCTCAGCAGCCAGCCGCCGACCCACGTGCGCTCCGTGCCGCCGGGGTCTCCGAGATACGCCCGAGGGCGGCGTGTGCCTCCGATCGCCACCTGCCCGACCTCGCCGGGCGGGAGGGTCGCGCCGTCGGGGTCGAGGATCCGCAGCTCGACTCCGGGCAGTGGCAGACCCACGGACCCGAGGTGCCGCCCCCCGTCGCCCAACGGCACGGCGGTGACGGCGCCGAATTCGGTCATGCCGTACCCGCACAGGATCTCCGTGCCGGGCAGTCCGGCGCCGAAGCGGCGCAGGGTGACGGTTGCGATGGGCGCGCTGCCCATGTTGACGACGGCGAGGCTCGAGAGATCCGCCGTCTCGAAGCGAGGAACGCCGACGATGAGCTCGACCATCGCGGGCACGAGGAACGCCGCCACGGGGCGGTCGCGTTCGACCGAGTCGATCCAACGCTCCGGGTCGAAGCGCGGGAGGAACCACCCGCTGAGCCCGCCGCGCATCGGTCCGCAGACCAGGAGCGAACCGCTGGTGGTGGCGAAGGGCGAGGAGGAGAGGAACCCCAGTCCGAGCCAGGCCGTCGGGACTCTGTCGGTGGTCGAGAGCCCTCCGTGGCGCACGACCACGCCCTTCGGCTCGCCCGTGGTCCCCGAGGTGTACATGATGTCGGCGACGTCATCGGGTGTGAGCGCCTGCTCCACGTCGCCGTCATCGGGGGAGAGGAGCCCTCCCCAACCGCCGCCCGTGGTGCCGACGACCATCGGGACGGCGGCGAGCACCTCGTCGTGCACTTCTCCGCACAGCAGGACCGAGGCGCCCGCATGACGCAGGATCCGCGCCTGCTCCGCGGGACCGAGCCGGGCCAGGAGTGGCACCGCTACCGCCCCGGCCTTGTGGATGGCCATGTACGACACGAGCCATTCAAGCGGCTCATCGGTGCCGATGAGGAGCCCCACCCGGTCGCCGTGCTCGAGCCCGTGCTCCCTCAGGCCCCGTGCGAGGCGGTTGGAGCGTCGGTGCCACTCGTCGAGGGTGATGGCGGAGCCGTCGGCCAGGTTCTTCCACGCCACGCCGTCGGGGAATGCAACGGAAAGCTGGGCCAGCAGCTCCGGCTGCAGCAGCGTCACGCCGGAGGAACTCGCTGGATCATCACTAGGGGGCGCCACCCTCAAGGATGGCACGCGGGTTGTCGACCAAAATGGTCGTGATGTCAGAGTCGCTGATGCCGCACTCGCGCATGGTGGGCAGCACGACGTCGGAGATGTACGTCCATCGCCAACTCTGCGACGCGTCCATCACGGAGCGCGGGAACCAGTCCACGAAGCACATGGCGTCGTGCGAGAGGACGATCCTCTCGGCGTAGCCGCGCTGGCAGAGCCGCCCGACGGCGTCGACCCGCTCCTCCAGGGTGATGCCGGGCAAGCCGAAATGGTCGAATCCGAGATACGACCCGTTGTCGATGAGGCTCAGGTGGTAGTCGGTGTTCACCGTCCCGCCGCTGTGGCCGATGACCACGCGGGCCAGGTCCACCCCTTCCTCCCTGAAGATCCGTTGCTGTTCGAGCCCCCACGGCTCGGGGGGCGTCGGGGTGTGGGTGGTGATCGGCACCCCTGTCGCCCGGTGGGCCTGCGCCACGGCGCGCAGGACACGTTCCACTCCCGGCGTGATGCCCGGGCGATCCGAGGCGCACTTGAGGATGCCGGCCCGCACCCCGGTCTCCCCGATCCCCTGGCAGATTTCCCGGACGAAGAGGTCCACCATGGGCTCGGGTCCCTCGAGAACGGTCCCCGGTCCCCTGAAGTGGAAGTACATCGGGACCTCGTTGTAGGTGTAGACGCCGGTCGCCACCACGACGTTGATCTCCGGCACCTCCTCGGCGATGGCGGCGATCCGGGGGATGTACCGGCCCAGCCCAACCACCGTGAGGTCGACGAGCGTGTCGATGCCGTGCTCCTTGAGTTCACGCAGCTTGGTCACGGCCAGAGCGCGCTGGGCCGATTCGTCCCATTCGTCCGCGCGCTTCTCTATTTCCGGGCTCAGTACGAAGATGTGCTCGTGCATGAGGGTGCGGCCCAGGAGGCCTCCGTCGATCGGTCCTCGCACCGTGTTGACCTGGGACATCGTCTCCCCTTGCCGGCCTCCGTCCTGGGGCCGGCGCGGGCGATCGTAGCGGGACCCGGCGATTTCCGGAGAGGCTGGTGGGGCAGAATGTCACAGCAGGCCCACAGCGGGTGCTGCGCCGCTGTCGATTCGAGCATGGTGGGATAGGGGCTTCCCCCCCAAGAGGTATTCCAACGTCATGTCACCCATCGACCAGCCGAACACACCCGAGAACAGGGACAAGGCCCGGTCCCGGCTGCGCACGCTGACGCGTGGGGCGATCTTCGCCGCCACCGGGGCGACCGTGGTGATCGGCGTCGTCGTGTCACGCGATCACCCGGGGGCCGGCAGCACGGGCAAGGGAGCGGGCGCCACGACCCCGGGATCGTCCGGCTCCGTTTCTACGAGCACTGGCAGCGGGTCCTCCTCGTCCTCGTCGAGCAACACGGGCAGCACCGGGAACACGGGCAATACGGGCAGCTCGTCGTCGTCTCCTTCGATCAGCCAGTCGACGCCTACGGTCACGTCGGGGGGATCGTCACGATGACCTGCACGACCGACACTCACGAGCCCGTGCTCGCCACCCGCTCCTTCCGGGCCATCGGCACCACGGCAACCGTCGTCGTGCAGGACCCGGCAGCGGCGGACTCCGCCGAGCGCATGCTTGCCGCAGAGCTCGAGGCGCTCGACCTGGCGTGCAGCCGCTTCCGCGAGGACTCGCAGCTCCAGGTGGTGCATGCCAACGCCGGCAGTTCCGTCGAGGTGGGCGAGCTGCTCTTCGAGGCACTCCGGGTGGCCCTCGATGCGGCCGAGCGCACCGGCGGCGCGGTCGACCCGACCATCGGGAACGCGATCGCCGCCCTCGGCTACGACGCCGACCTCGACGAGGTGCACGCCCGGCCTCCTGCCCCCCCGCAGGCGCTCGGGGCCGTAGCGGGCTACATGCACGTGCAGCTCAATCCGCGTACCCGCACGGTCCGTATCCCGCGCGGTGTCCGACTCGACCTGGGCTCGACCGCAAAGGCGTTGGCGGCCGACCGGGCGGCGGCCCGCATCGCCGACGGGATCGACGGCGGAGCTCTGGTGAGCCTCGGTGGTGACGTCGCCGTGGCCGGCCCGCCCCCCGCTGGCGGTTGGGCGGTCGGCATCGCCAGGGAGTCGTCGACACCGGCCGGATTGGTCGACCAGGTCGTGGCGATCATGCACGGTGGACTCGCCAGCTCGGCCACCGCGGTCAGGGCTTGGAAGGTGGGGGACCGCCAGGTCCACCACATCGTTGACCCCCGGACAGGGGACAGTGTGGCGCCCTACTGGGTCCTGGTCTCTGCGACCGGCACCAGCTGCGTCGAGGCGAACATCGTGACCACCGCCTCCATCGTGTGGGGCGAGCAGGCCCTGGGCAGGCTCGCCGGATTCGACCAGTCCGTGCGGCTCGTCCGCTTCGACGGGAAGGTGTTCTCCGTGAACGGGTGGCCGCTGGAGCCGACGACATGAGCTCGACCAACCTCTGGTACGCCACGCGGGCCAGCGGCTTGATGGCGCTCATCCTGCTCACCCTGACCATGGTGCTGGGCATGACGACCACCACCCGCGCCCGCGCCCGGAACTGGCCGGGCTTCGCCCAACAGGAGATGCATCGCCGCATCTCCATGATCGCCGTCGTGTTCGTCGGGATCCACGTGGTCACCAGCGTCCTCGACACCTACGTCAACATCAGCTGGGCCGCCGTCGTCATCCCGTTCACGTCGAGCTACGGGCGGTTCTGGGTCGGCGTGGGTGCCACTGCGCTCGACCTGATGCTCGCCGTGTTCGTGACCAGCCTGTTGCGGGCCCGGATGCGCCCCGGCACATGGCGGGCGATCCACTGGCTCGCCTACCTCAGCTGGCCGGTCGCGCTCGCCCACACCTTCGGCATGGGCACCGACTCTCGCGAGGGCTGGGTCATCGTGCTCGGCGTCGTCTGCGGCGCCTCGGTCGCCGCCGCCCTGGCGTGGCGTCTCCGGGAGGTGTCCCGTCAGGCCTCGGCGAGGACAGCGCACGCGTCGGTCGCCGGCGTACCGCCCAAGCACCTCGCGCTCACTGCACGGGGCCGAGCGGGGTCTCGTCGTGCATAGCGTGAGCGAGGCCATCCCCACCACCGGTCGTTACCGGCTTCTGGGTCACCCGACCGACCTCGCGGGTCACGTGGCGACGCTGGGCCCCGCGCCGCTCCCCTCGGCGGGCGCCCGGGGTTGGCGCGAGGCGTTCGTATCGGTGCTCGAGGCGTCGGGGCTGTCGGGCCGCGGAGGAGCGGGGTTCCCCGCCGCCATCAAGCTTGCCGTGGCGCACGCCGCCGGCAGGGGCGGCACCATCGTCGTCAACGCGATGGAGGGGGAGCCGGCGAGCGACAAGGACAAGCTGCTCCTCATCCGATCTCCCCACCTGGTCCTGGACGGCGCGCAGCTGCTGGCGGCCGCCAGCAGCGCCCAGCGGGTCACGGTGTGCGTGCCCGCGGGCCGCGAGCAGGTCGCGTCCGCGGTTTCGACGGCGATGGCCGAGCGTGCCGCAGCCGGCTGTGCGCCGGTTCAGGAGGTCATGGTCCGGCCGCCGGACCGGTTCGTCGCCGGCGAAGAGTCGGCGCTGGCCCGGTGGGTCGAGTCGGGTCACTCCCTCCCGTCGTTCCGTCCCGACAAGGGAACGGCGCTGCGCATCGGCCGCAAGGGGGTCCTGGTGCACAACGCCGAGACGCTGGCCCATATCGCCGTGATCGCCCGGACCGGGCCCGACGCGTTCCGGGCGCACGGCCTGGTCGAGGATCCCGGCACCTCGCTCGTGACCATCTCCGGCGCGGTCGAGCACCCCGGCGTGGTAGAGGTCGACCGGGGTACGCCCCTGATCGACATCGCCAACCGGGCCGCCCCGATCGGAGCGCCCCAGGCCCTGCTCGTGGGTGGGTACGGCGGCTCGTGGGTCGACCCGGTGCATTTCACCACGCCGTACGCATCGCTGTCGCTGCGTGCCATCGGGGCGACCGCAGGGGTGGGCATCGTGATCGTGCTCTCGCAGGACGCCTGCGGGCTCATGGAGTCGGCGCGCATCGCCCACTACATGGCGGGCCAGAGCGCCGGCCAGTGCGGCCCGTGCGTCTACGGGTTGCCTGCCATCGCCGACGACGTGACGCGGCTCGCCCGTGGCCAGGTCGACCACGGGCTCATGGCGCGGCTGGAGCGCAGGCTCCGTGAAGTCGACGGCCGGGGTGCCTGCCGGCATCCTGACGGTGCGGTCAACCTCGTTCGCAGCGCGCTCGGCGTGTTCGCCACCGACGTCGGCGCGCACGTCCACGGGGCGAGGTGCCCGCACTGGAACCGGCCTTCGCAGCTCCGGTTCCCCCTACCGGCGACGGCGGTCTCACGATGATCCGCATCCTCATCGACCCTGTCGCCTGCGACGCCTACGGCTACTGCGCGGAGCTGCTGCCCGAGGCCATCACGCTCGATGAGTGGGGCTATCCGATCGTCGACGGCAAGCCGCTCCCGCCCGAGCTCGTCGACACCGCGAGGCGGGCCGCCCGGGACTGCCCCCGCCGTGCCATCACGCTGCGGGAGCGCAAGGGCGGTCGCTGAGCCACACGACCGGCGCCACAATGGCGAGGTGGGAACGACCGGCACGACCATGACTCCGGAGGGGCTGATGATCCGGCGGGCCACCGAGGCCGATCTCGGTCGTGTCGTCGAGCTGCTGGTCCTCGGGGCGATACCCGGCGGGCCCCCGCGGGCGGAGGATGTCGCCGACCTGGAGCCCTATGTGGCCGCGCTGTGCGAAGTCGACGACACCGGAGGAGCCGTCCTGGTGGCCGAGCTGGACGGCGAGGTCATCGGCGTCTGCCAGCTGATCGTGTTCCGGCACCTGCAGTCGAGGGGTGGGCGCTGTGCGGAGCTCGAGTCGGTGCACGTGCACCCCGACCATCGGGGGACCGGCGTCGGTGGGGCGCTCGTACGCGACGCCATCGGCAGGGCCCGCGCCCTCGGCTGTTACCGCGTGCAGCTCACCTCCAACGCGGTGCGTCAGGACGCGCACCGCTTCTACGAGGGCCTCGGGTTCGCACCGTCCCATGTCGGGTTCAAGATGGGCCTGGGCTGACCTCGCCGGCCGGCGCCGTCTCGCACAGGCCGCGCCATCCTTCCGGGCTGAGCGCGTAACCGGCGACGGCTCCCTCCGCGAACCAGCGGTAGAACGCGGGGCGGACCAGCGTCGCGATGGTGGCGAGCACCGGGAGCGACACGGTGCGCCAGTCACCGCGCGGGGGCAGCAGCTCCTCCCGTGACCCGGCGTAGACGCCCCGGTGGGTCAGCCCGGCGGCGACCTCGGCCGCCACGTCGCGGCGCCGACCGGTATGTTGCGCCGCACCGAGGATCGACATCAGGAGCTGGTGCGTCGTCACCCCCGCTCGCGACCCGCGGCCCGCAGCCGGCGCGGTGCCCGTCGCGACAGCCAGCAGAACCGCGACCAGGTCGGTGCCCGCCGCCACGGCGTTCCCGGGCTCCACCAGGCGCGGGTTCACGTCGATCACGACCGGGCCGTCGGCGGTGACGATGGCGTCGACCGAAAGGGCGCCGTGCCACGCCAGCCGACGGCCGAGGCGCTCCAGAGCCCCCTGCAGTTCGGGGACGTCGGTGCTCCGCTTCACCGACGCGCTGCCGTTCACGCCTTCGCGCACCCGTTCGTTGGCGTGGAAGGCGACCATCGTGCCGCCCTCGAAGAGGGTCTGCACCATTACCAGGGTCCCGTCCGCGCCTTCCTGCACCAGCACGGCGCGGTTGGGTGATGCCGCGCCGCCGAGGAGGGACTGCACCGCCACCGCGAGCTGGCGCGGGTCGTCGACGCGGCGGACCCATGACGACGCGGTGCCCACGGGTGCCTTGACGTATGCCGGGAAGGCCGTCCACGACCCGAAGGAGGACGGGTCCCGGACCACGAGGGACCGGGGCTGGGCGACACCCACCTCCTCCAACGTCGCGTGGGCGGACACCTTGTCCTGGACGCGCCGCAGCGCAGCGAAGGGTGGTACCGCCGTGCACAGGCCGGCGGCGGTCAGGCGCCGCAGCTGGTGGGAGAGGACCGTCACCTGCTCCTGGGTGGGGAAGAGGACCTCGACGCCCAGCGCAACGGCTCGCTCGAGCACGACGTCGAACCATGCGAGCGGGTCCTGACCGAACGGGGGGACCCGCACCAGACGACGAACGTGCCGGGTGAAGCGGGCCAGGCACAGCGGGTCGCTCACGGCCGCGACGACCTCGTGGCCGAGCTCGTCGAGCCGGGTCGCGATCTGCCGGGACGCCAACCCCGAGCCCTCCGTGAGCATGACCCTCATGACACTAAGTATATAAGATAAACGTATAGTCCACACAAAGAAAAATCCACTTCCAGGCCCTTGTGGACGCTCTAGTAATCCTGTAATCTCGTAATATGACTGAAGCGAACGAAATGAGAAAGGGCGGCCCCCGCGGCAGGCGGCGCTCGGCCAGCCCGCCGCCGTCGGGCCCCGAACAGGAGCGGCTGATCGGGGCCTGGTTCGCCGGCCGGGTGCCCGACTCGTGGTTCGAGGGCAGCCCGACCATCGAGATCGACGGCGACGAGATCCAGGTCGTCGGCACCCTCGCGGCGCCGCAGCTCGCTGAGGGCGCCGGCGAAGACGAGGTCAGAGTGGCCGAGCAGGCCCGCATCAGTGGGTTCCGTGAGGAGAGCCGGGGTGCCCGCATGCGCATCGCCGACGAGGCCCAGCCGGCCTTCCGGCGCACCGTCTCGTGGGGTGCGGAGTGCGGTGGGTCGAAGGTCCTGTTCACGACGGCCGGCGTGCCGGTGATGACCCGGCTGCGGATGGGGGACCGCCGCGTGCTCGACACGCTGATCGACGCCGGCGTGGCGCGCAGCCGCAGCGAGGCCCTGGCCTGGTCAGTGCGCCTGGTGGCCCAGCACGAGGCTGACTGGATCCGGGAGCTGCGCGACGCGATGTCGGCGGTGGAGGAGGTCCGCAACCGCGGGCCGAGGAGCGCGGACACCAGCGCCTGAGCGCCGCCGCCGCGGTGGTCGCGGGCGGCTGGGCGATACTGGCCGGCATGGGACGGCCCGCCCAGATCGACCGCAGCGCGGTGTTGGCCGCCAGCCTGGAGCTGGCCGACGAGCAGGGCCTGCCCGCCGTGACCATGCAGGCGGTGGCCGACCGCCTCGGTGTCACACCCATGGCGCTGTACCGCCATGTCGCCAACAAGGCCGACCTTCTCGACGGGGTCGTCGAGCGGATCCTCTGGGAGGTGCCGCTGCCCGACCCGTCGAAGCCCTGGCCCGACCGCCTGGCCTCGCTCGCGCGCGGGACCCGCGCCGCCGCGCTGCGCCACCCCCAGGTCTTCCCCCTCCTCCTGCAGCGCCCGGCGGCGACGCCGGGGGCCCGTCGGACGCGTGACGCCGTCTACAGCGCCCTGCAGAGTGCCGGCGTCGGCGATCACGACGCCGTCCAGCTCGAGCGGATCCTCGCCACGGCGGTGCTCGGCTTCGCGGCGAGCGAGGCGGGTGGGAGGTTCGCCGCCCACCCACCCCAGCAGCTCGATGCCGACTTCCAGCTCCTCCAGGACACACTCGCCGTGGCCGTGGCGCGCGCCATCGAGCACGCAGCGACGCCCTGACCCCCCGAGCGCGCGAGCATGCGGCCATGGAACCTGAGCATTTTCACCACGTCCAGGAGGACCTCGCTGAGCCGTACAACGCGCTACGCCAGGCCATCCCGGGGGTCATGTCCGCCTACAGCGCCCTCACCACGGCGGCCATGGCCGACGGCGCCCTGCCGGCCAAGACCAAGGAGCTGATCGCCTTGGCCATCGCCATCACCCGGGAGTGCGATGGGTGCGTCGCCGCGCACGCCCGGGGTGCCGCCCGGCGGGGCGCCACCACCGAGGAGGTGACCGAGATGATCGGCGTCGCCATCTCCATGAACGGCGGCCCCGGCACGGTATGGGGGCCGCGGGCGTTGGCGGCCTTCCAGGAATTCTTCGGCGGCTGACCTCATTCCGCCAGTCAGCCGGCGGCCGGAGGCGACGTGCCGCTCGAGACGCGGCACTCTAGATCCCCGTGCACTCCATGGAGACGGGGGAGGGGTACAACCTAATGCGAGGTGAGCATTGGCGAATGAGCTAGCCGGCTCGAACTCGGACGCGACCGGCCCGGAACACGACGCGCATTCTGACCGAGGCTCCGAGGCGCGTTCAGGTAGCCGGCTCCGGCGTCGGCCGTGGTTGACCCTGTGCGTCGCCGCCCTCGTCTGCGCGTCCGCGGTCGGCGTGGGCTTCGCGTTGAGCGGGAGTACGGGCTCGCGCCAGGCCTCGAAGAACCCATTCTGGCCGCCCGTCCCACCGAGCGCGTTCCGGACCAGTCGCTGAACAACCTTCTGGCGAGCCAACTGGGGCCGGGCTGGATCGGAGAGGCCTTCGTTTTCGCCGACGCGATCATCGGGACGGCTCAGCCGGATGGTGTCCCGTCGATCACTGGTATCGCGCACAGCAGTGAGCTCGTGGGCGACCTGCCGAACTTGGCGCCGGATTACGGCGGGACCTACAGCGCTCCGCTGAGTCTGATCCCGATACGTACACCAGCGGGGCGATCTGGGAGAACTTCGCAACGTATACGCAGGGGGACGACAAGATGATCTTCGTCAACGAGTTTGTGGGCTCGCCCGGCATCTTGACCCTGCGCTATTCCGGCCGTTCTGGCATCGCCGTTTTGTCGGTGCCCGCGGGGGGCTTGCCGAAGCTGAGCTCGGTCGTCTTGCTCCCAACGGACCCGGACACCGAATGGGGACGTCATTCCGGAGATCCGACAGTACGGGGGTGAGACGGCCTACTTCCCGACCTTCCATGAGGAGCTGTCGTCGGGTGATCAGCTCATCGTGTCATACAACATCGACACGACCGATGGGTACCCCGTCCTGTTGCATGACATCCACTCGTACCAACCCAGATTCATCATGATCACTGGGTGAACGGGTCTCGCAGGGACTGGCGCATTGCCATCCCGAGGGGTGTCTGCCCCCCGGCGTGCCGGACCGGTGACCGGCGGTTCGCCCGCCGCCGGCTCAGCGCGCGGCGGGGGTGAACGTGCAGTCGAGGTGTTTGATCCCGTTGATGAACGGCGAGAGGAGCCGGTCCGGCTCGCCCACGCTCTCCATGTCGGGCAGCCGCTCGAAGAGGCGGCGGAACATCACGTCGATCTCCTGGCGGGCCAGGTGCGCGCCCAGGCAGAAGTGCGGGCCCGCCGCCCCGAACCCGATGTGGGGGTTCGGGTTGCGCCGCACGTCGAAGGTGAAGGGGTCATCGAAGATGTCCTCGTCGCGGTTGGCCGAGTTGTAGAACATGATGACCTTGTCGCCCTCGTGGAGCTCGACCCCTCCGAGCACCGTGTCCGCGGCCACGGTGCGGCGCATCCAGATGACCGGTGAGCCCCAGCGCACGATCTCGTCCACGCCGGTGACCGCGATCCCGGCCGGGTCGGCCTGCCAGAGGGCCCGCTGGTCGGGGTGCTGCGTCATCGCCAGCAGGCCGTGGCTGATGGCGTTGCGGGTGGTCTCGTTGCCGGCCACCACGAGGAGGATGAAGAACGAGGCCAGCTCGGTGTCCGTGAGCGCTTCGCCGTCGACGTTCGTGTTGACCAGAGCCGAGGTGACGTCCTCGGTCGGGTGCTCGCGGCGGTAGGCGGCGAGGTCGATCATCAGCAGGTTGAGCTGTTGCGCCGCCGTCATGAAGGCCACCATGGGGTCGGCCCCCTCGGGCACGTATTCGGGGTCGCCGTTGCTGAGGATGATATTCGAAGCGCTGAACACCGTGTCGTAGTCGGACGCCGCGACGCCCATCATGTCGCAGATGATCTCGAGCGGCAGCCGGGCGGCGACCTCGGTGACGAAGTCGCAGCCGCCCAGCGGGGCGACCCGGTCGATGACGTCGTTGGTCACGAAGTCGATCCGGTCCTCAATTGACTTGATCATGCGCGGGTTGAACGCCGCAGACACGATGCGCCGCAGCCGGGCATGGCGCGGGTTGTCCATGTTGATCATCGATCCGAAGAAGTCGAGCATCTCCGCGGGCATGTCCATCATGGAGGTGGCGCCCTTGCCGGACTGGAAGATCTCAGGGTGCCGGCTCGCCTCGGAAATGTGGGTGTGCCGGGTCAGCGCGTAGTAGCCGGGGCCCTTGGGGATGACGTAGCTGAGCGCCTCGGGGATTTCGGGCTCCTTGAAGAAGGGTATCGGGCGCTCGCGACGCAACGTCTGGAACGCCCCTTCGCGTTCGTCCCAGGGCCGGGCCCAGAACTCCATGTCGGAGAGGTCGATTTCGTCGGGGGCGAGGACGGCGTGAGGTTCCACGGACGTTCACGATAGTCAGCCTCCCTACACTGCGACCATGTGCGACACACTCTGTGCCCCGGGCCCCGCCGGCATGGTGTTCGCCAAGAACTCCGACCGCCCGCCCGGCGAGGTGCAGGTCGCCTGGCCCTTCGGTCGGCGCACCTCGGCCGGGTGCACGCTGCGCACGCAGTACCTCTCCATCGGCGACACCGGCGCGCATGCCACCTTCCTGTCGTGCCCCACCTGGCTCTGGGGGGCCGAGCACGGCGTCAACGAGCACGGCGTCGCCATCGGGAACGAGCGTGTCAGCACGGCTCATGACGCCGCGGGGGCGAAGCCGGCCCTGATCGGCATGGACCTCGTCCGCCTCGGCCTCGAGCGCGCCCGCAGTGCCGCCGAGGCGGTCGACGTGATGACCGGGCTCCTCGAGGAGTGCGGGCAGGGCGGCATTGCCGATGCGGCGCACCGGGAGGCGTACGACTCCTCGTTCCTCGTCGCCGACCCGACCCACGCCTTTATCCTCGATACCGCGGGCTCCGACTACGCGGTGGCCCCGTTCCCCGCCGGCACCGCCATCTCCAACCGCATCAGCCTGGGCACCGACTGGACCAGCGCCTCGGCTGCCCTGGCGCCGGGGGAGGACTTCGGGCGCTTCCGCGACGCCCGGGAGAACACCGCGTACGCCGACGTCCGCCTGGCGGCCAGCCGCCGCTTCCTCGAGTCGGCCTCTCCCGGCGGGCTCACACCGGCCGCCACCGCAGCCCATCTGCGCGACCACGGGACCGGCCCCTGGGGCGCCCCGGGTGGCGACGGCCCGGTCCATCCGCCCCCGGAGGGGATCGGCGAGGACTTCAGCGGCGTGAGCGTCTGCATGCACGTGCGCGGCCTGAGCGTCACCGCGGCGTCCATGATCGCCGAGCTCCCGCTCGGCATCGAGGACGGCGCGCCGCTGCGCACCCACGTGGCGCCGGGGAGCCCGTGCGCCAGCATCTACGTCCCGGCCTTCCCGCGCACGGCCGCGGGCCCGCCCCCGTTCATCCCGCTGGAGCTCTCGAGCGAGGACCTGTGGCACGCCGCCGACGCTGTCCGCCAGCGGGTCGAGGATGATCCCGGTGCGCTGCCGGCCGTGCGCGAGGTGCTCCAGCCCGTCGAGGACGAGCTGTGGGCCGAGGCCGACGACGTGCTCGAGGACCCCTCGCGCTGGGCCGACACGGGCGCCACGTGGGGCAGCCGGGCCCTCGACGCGTTGCGCTCCTGCATCCCCTGATCGCGGTTGCGGCGGCGGTACGCTGCGCAAACACGAAGTGCAACTCCTACTCGCCAAGGGGGACGTCATGACCTATGTACTGACCGAGGACGACATCGCCGTCGGCGACGCCGTCAGCGTGCAGCTCGAGAAGATGTGGGGCTGGTACCTCGCCGGCGGCATCATCTCGATCATCTTCGGCTTCTTCGTGATCAGTTACCGCCACGCCAGCGTGTACGCCATCATCTACCTGGCCAGCGGGTTCTTCATCGCGGTCGGCCTCTTCGAGATCATCGGGTCGGTCAGGATGGCCCGACAGCGGTGGCTGCACCTCGTCTTCGGGTTGTTCTGGGTCGGCGCCGGCGTCGTGGGCTTCGTGTGGCCCCACATCACGATCTTCATCACGGCAGTGATCATCGGGTGGGCGTTCTTGGTGCTCGGCATCTTCGACATCATCGAGTCGGCCCGGCATCACCACGTGCCCTACTGGTGGCTGTACCTCATCCGGGGCATCATCGCCGTGGCCATCGGCTTCCTGTGCATCCGTCATCCCGGCGCACCGTTGACGGCGCTGGTCGTCCTCATCGGGATCCTCGCCATCGTGTTCGGCGCGGTGGAGATCGTCGGTGCCTTCTCGGCTCGCCACGCCACCAAGAACTGGGACGCTTACAAGGCACAGCTGCGCTGAGACGGGTGGCGTAGGGAGGTGCGGCTCGTCAGCTTCTCGCTCGACGGCGGCCCGGCCCGGCCCGGCCTCGTGGTCGGTGACGAGGTGGTCGACCTGGGCGACCCGGTGACCGGGTTGCCGTCCACGATGAGAGAGCTGCTGGCGCTCGGCCCCGTCGCGCTGGAGCAGGCCCGCGCCGCGCCGGTCGGGCGCGCGGCGCGTCACGCGCTGGTCGAGGTGCGTCGTCACGCTCCGGTGCCCGACCCGCCCGCCATCCTCGCCATCGGCATGAACTACCGGGCCCACGTGGCCGAGATGGGCCGGGAGCCACCCGAGTGGCAGTACTGGTTCAACAAGCAGCGCACGGCCATCGCCGGGCCCGGCGACGCCATCGTGCTCCCCGCGGTGTCGGACATGGTCGACTACGAGGGCGAGCTGGCCATGGTGATCGGCCGGCGGTGCCAGCACGTGCCGGCTGCCCGGGCGCATGAGGTGGTCGCGGGCTACACCGTCATCAACGACGTCAGCGCACGCGACTGGCAGTGGCGCACGCCCACCTTCACGGTGGGCAAGTCGTTCGACACGCACGCCCCCTGCGGCCCCGAGCTGGTGACGGGCGACGAGCTCGGGGAGCCGGGCGCACTGACCATCCGCACCTGGGTCAACGACGAGCTGCGCCAGGACTCGACCACGGCCGACCTGATCTTCGGCTGTGCGGCCATGATCGAGTACCTGACCACGGCGTTCCCGCTCGAGCCGGGCACGGTCATCGCCACCGGGACGCCGGCCGGGGTCGGGGCCGGGATGGACCCACCCCGGTTCCTGTCCGACGGGGACACGGTGCGCATCGCGATCGAGGGGATCGGTGACCTGTCGAACCCCGTGGTGCAGGGGGGGCGACCCGAGCCGGTCGGGCTCGACTGATTCCCGGCGGACGGGCGCCGGAGCGCTGTCCCTCAGGCCTCTCCCTGCATGGCGCGCAGGCGCCCGGCGAGGCTCGACATGACCTGGAGGGCGAACGTCGGCGTCTCGTGCACCAGGAAGAGGAACCGGCGCTTGTCGATGACGGCCAGCTTGGAGTCCTCCAGCGCCACCGCGGTCGCGCTCCGGGCCGACGAGTCGACCAGCGCCATCTCGCCGAAGGTGTCGTCGGGCCCGATTGCGACCGCACGTCCGTCGGGCAACCGGAGTTCGACCTTTCCCTCCACCACGCCGTACATCTCCTCCCCGGTGGAGCCCGCCTCGAAGATCACCGTCCCCGCCGCCACGTCTCTCGTGTCGGTGGCAGCCCTGAACACCCCGAGAACCTTGCCGCTCATGGATCGTTCCCTTCGTCCTCCGGCCTTGACCGGCTCGCAATCACACTGCCGCTCGGATCCTAACCCCGTGCCCACGTGGGCGGCTGTGGTTTACCTGGTGGTCACGCGCGGCGTCGCGCACGGCAGAATGGGGGTATGCCTGACACCCCATCCGACCTGAGCGACGCCGAGAGGGCCGATCGCCTGGACAAGCTGCAGGTGATCATGGACCTCATGCGCCCGGCCGTGCAGGCTGACGGCGGTGATCTCGTTCTCGTCCGGGCCGACGTCGAGACCGGCGTGGTCGAGGTCCAGCTCCAGGGTGCGTGCAGCTCCTGCGCCATCAGCTCCGCCACGCTCTCGGATGGGGTCGAGCGGATTCTGCGCGACCGCCTTCCCTGGGTGACCGAGGTCATCGGAGGGCTCGACGACTCGCTCAGCTTGGACGAGAGTGCCTCGCTCGGCGCGGGCGGCTACGTCCCCAGTCTCTGAGCGCCGCTCTCGACGCCACCGTTGTCGCATCAGCTCCCGCCCGAAACTGCCGCTGGGCCGATTGATTAGTTAGCCCAACTAACTATAATGGACCCATGCACGCACAGCCCGTCCAGTTGACCGACGAAGAGGTAGCCGGCCGCCTGCGCATCGCGGTCAACCGGCTCCAGCGGCGCCTTCGCCAGGAGTCCCTGGGGGGACTCTCGCCCGCCCAGGCCTCGGCGCTCGGTTCGGTGCACCGGCACGGCAGCCCGACCCTGGGCGAGCTGGCTGCGATCGAGCAGGTGCAGCCCCCGACCATGACCAGGGTGGTGGCCAGCCTCGCCGAGGCGGGCATGGTGACCCGCGTGGCCGATGCCCACGACCGGCGGAGTGCGCGGGTGCGGGCAACGCCCTTGGGCGAGCGGGCACTCGAGCGGATGCGCACGCGGAAGAACGCCTTCCTGCTGCGCCGTCTGGGCGAGCTCGGCCCCGACGAGCAGCGCCATGCCACTGAGCTCGTCACGCTCCTCGAGCACCTCCTGGAGGAGTCGTGAAGCGCCGCATGAGAGACGCCGGGCGGCGCACCTTCCGTGCCATCTCGGTCCGCAACTACCGGCTCTACTTCACCGGGCAGGTCATCTCCGTGTCCGGCACGTGGATGCAGACGGTCTCGCAGGCCTACCTGATCCTCTTCCCGCTCCATGGCACCGGGCTCGACGTGGCCATCGCCACCAGCCTGCAGTTCCTGCCCATGCTGCTGCTGGGGCCGTTCGGCGGCCTGATCGCCGACCGGCTCGACAAGCGAAAGGTGCTCTACGTCACCCAGGGGACTGCGGGAATCCTGGCCCTCATCTTGGGCCTGTTGGTGGTGACACATTCGGAGACCCTGTGGCAGGTCTACGCGCTCTCGGCGGGGCTCGGGTTCGTGAACCTCTTCGACAACCCGGCGCGGCAGACCTTCGTCTCCGAGATGGTCGGGATGGAATTGCTGCCCAACGCGGTGAGCCTCAACAGCGTGCTGATGAACTCGGCCCGGGTGATCGGGCCGGCCATCGGCGGCGTGCTCATCATCACCGTCGGTGTGGCCACGTGCTTCTTCCTCAACGCGGCATCGTTCGCTGCCGTGATCGTGGCGCTCGCCATGATGCGCGCGTCGGAGCTGTACCGACGGCCGGGTGTGGTGCGGGCCAAGGGCCAGGTGCGCGAGGGACTGCGCTACGTCTGGTCCACGCCCGACCTGAAGATCCCGCTCATCTCCATGGCGATCGTCGGCGTCTTCGCCTTCAACTTCACGGTCACACTGCCGCTCCTGGCCAAGTTCACCTTCCACGGAGGGGCCGGCCTCTGCAGCTTGTTCTTGGTGGCCATGGGCGCGGGGGCGGTCGTCGGGGGCCTCGCGACCGCCTTCCGCAGCCGGCCGTCCACCCGGCTGCTGGCCTTCATCGGCGTCGTCTTCGGTGGCGCCATCCTGGCGGTGGCGCTGTCGCCGACCCAGGCGTGGGCCCTGGCACTGCTCGTCCCGATGGGCGCGGCGAGCATCTCCTTCGTAGCCACGAACAACGCCACCCTGCAGCTACGGGCCGACCCGGCCATGCGGGGACGTGTGATGTCGCTCAACGCCATCGCCTTCCTCGGCAGCACGCCGATCGGTGCACTCTTCCTGGGCTACGTCAGCGACGCCACCAACCCGCGCCTGGCGCTGACCATCGGCGGCGTGGCGACGTTGGTGGCCAGCATCCCGCTCTTCGTGCTGGGTGTCCGCCAGCGCCGGAGCGGGACCGAAGGGCTGGTCATGGGATCCACGGCGGTGCCCGTGACGGCACCTGCCGGCGGCGCGCCGACGAACGTGGTGCCGCTCCCGGTCACCGAGGCCGGTTACGAGCGCCAGGAGCGGCGCAGCAGTTAGGCGTCAGGTCGGGTGGACGAGCTCCTGGGCGACCGGGGACATGACGGCCCCGAACTCGACCACCAGCGAGATCAGCAGGTCGTCGACCGAGATGATGCCGGCCAGCTCTTCCTCCTCGAGCACGGGGAGGCGGCGGGCGCTGGCCGTCTTGAACACCTTGAACGCCTCGAAGACGTCGGCGGAGCCCTGAATCGTGACCGGGTCCGCCGTCATGACCGACCCCACGTCGGCGGTGGGCGGCTTGCCCTCGCCGATCCCGCGCACCGTGATGTCACGGTCCGTGACGATCCCCACCAGGCGGTCGCCGTCGACGACGAGGAGCGACCCGACGCCGTGGCTCCCCATCAGCCCTCCGGCCTCCACCAGGGTGCAGGCCGGCGGGACGGTCACCGGCGCACTCCTCAGGCACTCTCTCACCAGCATGTCTGCTCACCCCGCTCGCACTGCTCGGCCGGCCGGCTCATTATCCGCATCATCCGCTCCATACCAGGCCAAGGGTAGGGGAATTGGTCCATCTCCGCCTGTGGGCCCATAGGTCGCGGCCCAGAGGAGGCGGGCGGCGCCCGCAGGGGAGTTCGCCGAGATCCAGGGCGGACGGGCATGGGTGGAAGACGCCCCGGGCAGGGGTGCCGCTTTCCGCGTGCTGTTCGGGCGAGCCCCGGGCGCCCGACTGAGCCCGAAGCGGGCTATTGCGGTTTGGGCTCCTTGGGCAGGCCGAGCACCCGCTCACCGACAATGTTGCGCTGGATCTCCGCGGCGCCGCCCCAGATCGTCTCCGATCGCGAGAAGAAGAAGAGCGACTGGAGGTTGTTGACGGCGTAACCCGCTTTGGCCCTGCGTGCCCCGGGCAGCACGATGTCGGCGCTGTCGTCTCCCTGGAGGATCTGACCCTCCATGCCCAGGATGTCCATGCCGAGCAGCAGCGTCTCCTGGTGCGCCTCGGACCAGAACATCTTGTTGCACGCCCCCAGCGCGGCGGTCGTATGCGTGCCGTTGAGGACGTCGGTCAGCGTGCGGTAGCCGTTGATCTCCATGATCTTGATGTTCGACCATGACCGCGCGAGCCGCTGGCGCGTGAGGGGATCGCTGTCACGACCCTTGCGCCGCGCCACCGAGAGGATCTCGTCGAACTCCTTCTGGAAGCGCCGGTGCCCGGTCGTCGACGAGGTGCCGCGTTCGAACCCGAGCGTCGTCATGGCGACCTTCCACCCGTTGTTCACACCGCCGATGACGTTGTCCTTCGGGCAGCGCACGTTGGTGAAGAACACCTCGTTGAACTCCGCGGAGCCGTCGATCTGCTCAATCGGGCGCACCTCGATCCCGGGCTGCTTCATGGGGACCAGGAGGTAGGAGATGCCCGCGTGCTTCGGCGCGTCGGGGTCGGTCCGTGCCAGGAGGAAGATGTAGTCGGCGTAGTGGGCCTGGGTCGTCCACACCTTTTGCCCGTTGATCACCCACTCGTCGCCGTCGAGCTCGGCCCTGGTCTTGAGGCCCGCCAGGTCCGAGCCGGCGTCCGGCTCGCTGAACCCCTGGCACCACGAGATCTCCCCCTTGAGGATGCCGGGGATGAACTGCTTCTTCTGCTCTTCGGAGCCCCACTGCAGGATGGTGGGGCCGACCAGGGTGTCGCCGAAGAAGTCGGCCCGCAGCGGCGCACCCGCCCGCGCGAACTCCTCGTTCAGCACCACCTGCTGGAGCAGGCTCAACCCCTTGCCCCCATACTCGGTCGGCCAGCTGGCACAGATCCAGCCACCGGCGTACAGCGTGGCGGTCCACTCCTCGTTGAAGGCCTTGCGCTCCTGCGGCGTCATGGAGAACCCCGGCCCACCCCAGCCGTCCGGCAGGTTCTCCTTGAGCCATCCGGCGATCTCGACCCGGAATTCCTCAGCTTCTCGTGGGTACGCGAGGTCCATGGCTGCACGGTACCCGCCCCCGTCGACCCGCTGCG
>Ga0116219_10000830_pt1 | contig 30889 bp, 39 predicted proteins | sample Sb_taG_4_FD_91019 | JGI IMG/M metagenome (GOLD analysis project Ga0116219, IMG submission 91019) | Peat soil microbial communities from Weissenstadt, Germany - Sb_50d_6_BS metaG | ecosystem: Environmental > Terrestrial > Soil > Wetlands > Peat | place: Germany: Weissenstadt | collected 2010-09-21 | reverse complement strand
GTCCGTCATCGACGATGATGTCCGTCATCGACACCGTCATCAAGACGATGAAGTGGATGAATCCGGTTGGCTGAGGTGTCCATGAATGCGCGCTTGGGCCGCCACCGGGGTCCTTGCCAAACGACAGGCGCGCTCTAGCCGCCGCCCTCTCGAAGTTCAGGATTCAGGGCCCGGCTCGGGTGGCTCGGGTCCGTGGGAGATCCTGGTCGGCGCCGGGTACCAGTCGCTGATGGGCTTGCTCCTCCGTCGACGGGACCGGCGCCGACCCAAGCCAGGGTCCAACTCGAACAGCCTCATGAACTCCATGATCTTGCGATAGTTGGCCGCGAACACCAGCAACGCCACGAACACGCTCTGGGCGTGTGGGGTGCCAAAACTCGATCTGCTGGATGACCTGGGCGTTCGCATCCTCGGTGGTCGGCGCCGTTCGGTAGCGGGAAGGCTTCCTTGCGTGGTTGCCTCCCTTCTCTACGTTCTCGTCCGACGGGTGCTGACACTCCTGACGTTGCGGTTTCGGAGTGAGAGCTCGAAAGACCTCGAGATCGTCGTGCTCCGGCACGAGCTGGCGATCTTGCGTCGCCAGGTCGGTCGGGCCCAGGCACCGAACATCTGTTCGCTGCCATCAAGGACCGTGACCGGCTCGTAAACTTGATGACGCCAGAAGCAACGGTGTATCGGGCGAGACTGCGACCGCACCCCGGCGGAGACGGAACGGTACTCGGGGCTATGCGTGGCCCGCGTTTTCCTTTGCGTCCGACAGGTTGCACCGGAGTCGGGTAAACGGGCCGATTGGCGCACCCGCTCAGTATTCGCGTCGCGCTGAACATTTCCGGGCTGCCCCCGTGGGGGCTCCCTATCCGGCGACGGGGCGACATTGGGGCAAATCCGGGCCTGGGAGACCATCCCAGTCCCAAGGGTGATCCCGATCGGCCTGGGGAACAGGCACGGACCCACCCATGAGAAGCCGCCTTTGGTGTGACCAATGGTGTGGGTGCCGAAAATCGCATCCGCATCACGCCACCAGCCGATACTCATGAATCACGCCTCCGAGCCTGTCCGCTCGCAGGAGTCGTCCAGTGTCGACAGATGCCATCAGCTCGAACGGCGCTGACGAGCACGGAGGCACCTGATCGAGCGCCCTGTGCGGGCGGTGCGTGTTGTAGTGGTCCACGAACTCGTCGAGGACAGCAACGAGGTGACGCCTGCCGAGGATCAGCATCCGGTCCAAGCACTCCCGGCGGACCGTCCTCACGAAGCGCTCGGCGATGGCGTTGGCCCGAGGCGCCCGGACCGGGGTTTGGATCACGCGCATTGCCTCGGAGCGGAAGACCTCGTCGAAGCCGGCTGTGAACTTGGCATCCCGGCGGTACGGGCCTTTCCAGAGCGGAGATGCGTGGTCGAGGGACTAGTGGGGCCGAGGGCGGTCGTAGTGATCGATGACGAGGCAAGGACGACCTCGAGTTGAATCGGTTGAAGATCAGCGTCCGGTTAAGGTGCGCTCTCGCTGATGTTGCCGACGAAGCGCTCAGCAAGAGCCTTGGCCGGTGGGCCTCTGACGGGGCGCCGAGAGAATCACCAACACACATGAGGCCCCACGCATCGACAGGACTGATCATGTCGCGTACAGCTGGCCGTCGGGCCCTTTGCTAATCGTGATGCGCCTCAGGCCGTTGGGAGCTGGACCGTTTTCCACGGCGCCTGTTTGTCCATTGAACACTGAGCCGTGACATGGACACACAAACATCTTGTTACCCTGGTCGTACTGGACAACGCACCCGGCGTGAGGACAGACGGCGTCGAACGCCAGGAACCTCCCCGCTTTGGGTTGGATCACCAATGAGGGGTCTCCGGACGCGGGATCTGCGAACGACGCCGCTCCCCCGACGGGCACAGCGGTGGCCGGTCCGAGGCGCGTACCCGACGGATGCGGCGTAGAGACCGACGTTGTCTTGGGAGACGAAGGACCAGTCGAGTCTGTCCCTTGTGCGGAGCCTGACGCCGTTGTGGTGTTCGTGCTTGATGGAGAAGTCGGTGAAGCGCCGACGCCCAGGGGCGTCGTACCCGACGGGTGTGTGGATGACGCCAGCCTTCCGAAGCCTGCGGCGAACCCCCCACCGAGAAGCCCAACGGCGGCAGCCAGCGCGGTCCACGCGCCTTTGAGCGCCAACGTGCGACGATCAATGACTGCTTCATCGCGCTGGCGAGGCACGGCGCCGCGATTTGCCAGGTAGGGACACGGGGCGGGCGCGCAGGGTTCACCATCGCGAGCCTGGCACCGGCCGGTCGCATAGCAACCGCACACCTGCTGGACCATCTCGAACGGCACAGGCACGACCGCAGACGCCCCCAAACCCGCCCGTTCGCGGGCGATATGGGTGACAAGGCCGTCAGCTGACAGTACGTCACCAGACCCACCCAAGAGCAGTGTCGTCCAAGCGAAGACAAAAACGATGTCAGATCCGGTGTAGTAGGGATTGGAGTGGAAGCTCACCGTCAAGAAGAGGCCAAAGGAAATCAAGATACCTCCGAGGGCGGCGATCCTGGTCCACAACCCGACAATGGCCCCTAGTCCGACAGCCAACTCGGCGAAGGCGATGAACAGTCCGAGCGGTACCGCCACATGCGCGAGAGGCGCAATGAGCCCGTGGATGGGGCTCCGCCGAGCCGCACCCGCAAGCTGGGACTGAATCGAAGACGGATTCGACGCGGAGAAGAATCCGGGATTAGCGAGCTTCTGTAATCCGGCGAAACAAAAGGTAAGTCCAAGAAAGGCGCGCAATGGCAGCACAGCCCAACCAGCCAATAGCCGCGCTCGGGGGGGCGGGCCCAGCCATGGCCACTCCTCCCAGTCGACCATCCGTTGAATTGCAAGCGGACGACTCGACGTGGTGGACCGTCGGGCCGTGCCCCGTCTCGGCCGACGTTCCACGACGCGGGTAGCCGCGGGCGCAGGACGTCTCCGTCGGGATGCTCTTCGTCCGGACATTGCACTCCAGATCTCGTCCATGGGGAAGCACCTCACTTCCCGAGCCCGCCAGTCATCGTCGCCTATCGTTGCTTACGGGACCATGAAAATGGGAGTCTTGTGTGATCCTGCCGTCAGGTGGACGGGAGTCACTCTTCGGCATGAGGGTGCTCGTGGCCTCATCACCTCAATCTCAAGCTCTTTCACTCACGCGTACACACCGACCGCGAACAGCATGATCCACACCAGGCCCAGGATCTGTAGCGTCCGATCGCCGAAGGCGAGGTCCTCGGGTGCTGCTCCCCAGCCCCGTTCGAATCGCAGCTCCAGGTGAAGCACAGCCATGACGAAGGGCACTATGGAAAGCTCGAACCAGATCGGATGGTGTCCATTCCCGATCTGGCTGGCCCGCTCGAATGCCCATAGGCAGTAGGCGCTGAGGGTGACACCTGCGGCGATCAGGCGCACGGAGCGAAGAAACGAAGGGGGATACACGCCCAGTGCGCTGCGGTGAGTGGTGCACAGGTCGCCGAGGTCAGCCTGCTCGGCGCTTCGCTTCCCGGTAACAACCAGCAGCGAACCGAACGAGGCCACGAGCAAGAACCAGTCCGAAAGACGCACGCCGGTTGCGATGCCTCCGGCGATGGCCCGAAGGACGAAGCCCGAGGAAACACAGGCCAGGTCAATCACCGGCTCGTGTTTGAGCCGGAGCGAGTACGCGGTCGACACCAGCCCGTAGATGGCGATCACCAGCGCCAGGCGTCCGCTCGCCAGCCACCACGCCAGCCCCACCGATGCGACGAGGAGGCCGGAGCCAACGGCAATGGCGACCGGTGCGCGCACCTCACCGGCGGCCACCGGTCTAAGTCGCTTTGTCGGATGAAAACGGTCGGCCGCGGCGTCGACGGTGTCGTTGAGGAAGTATGTGCCGGTGGCAGCCAAGCAGAAGACCCCGAACGCGCCTCCAGCCTGCAGTGCGTCGTGCCCGTGGGAGAGGACGCCTGCGGCCCCAGGGGCGGCGAATACCAGCCCGTTCTTGACCCACTGGCGAGGTCTGGAGGTCCGGATCAACCCCGACCAGATCCGACGTCTGCGGGTCTCCGTCGGCTGGGGGCATTCGATACCGAGAGTTCCGTGCGGTGGCGGGGCGGCTTCGAGCCAAGACTCACTCAGATGGTTTGCTTCGAGGGCGGCCTGTCTCATCCGTCAAGACCAGGGCGAACCGACAGGGTGAAGAAGTCGCGTGACCACCAGGATTCGAAATACCGCTGGGGCGTGCCCGCCATGTTCGGAAGGAGATCGGTTCCGTTGCTCGGGGTGGCAAGCCCAGTGGCGGTGGTTGGCGCGTAGGTGGCGAGGTTGACCCAGTCGGTGTTGATGTCGAGCTCCATCGCCCTGACGGTCCCCGCCCGCACGAGGACGTCGGCGAGGTCGGTGATGTTCAGGTCGGGCCCACCGACGTAAACGAGTGCCCCCGTGGACGTGACTCCGATCGCGGATCGCCACACGTAGATTTGGTTCCCCAGCGTGTCGCCCCACTGGGTGGTGTCATTCGCGTTCAGTCCGGGAACGGGGTGACCGCCGTCCACCACGAGGTCCAGGTTCTGCCTCACTGAGGCGACGTTCGGCCCCATCGTCATGTCGCGCCCCCACTGGCCGACAGCGGCGGCGCCGTTGCTATAGATGACGAAGGACGCCGCCCCCGTGCGAAGAGGAATGACTGTCTTCCCCTGGGTGTAGTACCCACCGTTGGCGTTCGACATCAAGAAACCGGCGTTGAATGCCGCTACCAGGGTGCTGGCGGCCTGAGACGAGACGGGGGCGGTGTCATGCCAAGGACCACCGCCGGGGATGCTGCTCCCCGAGTACAAGGTCGCAGACAGAAGCTTTGTATCAATCCATGCCACTCCAACCACCACACTCGTGTGTACGGCGTCGGGGCGAAGGTAGGCCTCGTAGACAGCGGGCAGCCCACCGACAAGCCGGCCGACAGGATGCCACTGGCCCTCCCCGGAGACAGGTGGGCTGGCAATAGGCGGAATCGGCGTGGGTGGTGGCAGGTGTGCGGGGGGCGACGTGGTGGCAACAGTCGGTCGTTGTGGCAAAGTCGACGCCGTCGCCGAGGGGATCGCCCCCTTTGCTGGTTCCCCCCCCACCGGAGGCGGGTGATGCGAATACCACGTGTTCTCTGCCCACGTGACCAGCGACCCACCGCCGTGGCCGCGGAACCATTCCGCGAATCGCGCCGGCACACTTGTCCCAGGCCCTGATCAGTAAGTGCAGAGCCCAACGACCACCATACGGGCGTGAGAAGGATCGTCACGAGCACGAGCACGCTCGTGACCTTGTGCCGGCGCACCCACCTGACGCGGCGGCGCATCCATCTGCGTCGACGCCGGCATGACACACGGGGGTCGTTGTTAACCACGCGCAGCGGTCGAACGGCCATGTGCTGCATCGGATCCACACTATGCAGCGAACCTTGCGGCAACGTGAAGATCTATAGGCACACTCGAAAAGTGATGGCGGGAGTCCACATGTAATCCTGTCGTCAGGTTGGTCTAGTGGGCCTCGCGAAGTAAAGGTGCTCGTCGCCGAGGATCATCAGGGCCGCGCTCCATCGTCGAGCGAGACCTGAGGGAAATGGCACGTTGTCGACGCTCTGGCCGACGGGCAGCAGGCTCTGCGCTTCCTGTGCACCTACGACTATGAGGGTCACGGTTTCGACTGGCGCATAGCTCAGGCGTCGGGAATCGACTAGTGAGAGGGCTTCGTCGGCACGGATCACAACTCCCAGTGCTCATGCTGACGGCGCGACGCGCCCCGAGCGATCGAGTCACCAGGCTTTACGTGGGGCCCGATTCCTTAGTCCAGCCCTTCGCTTCTCAGGGCTGCGCGCCAACGGAGCCCTGCAACACAGCCGGCTGGCACAGGATCCCGTCGACATACCGGTGGGCGGGTCGTCCGACGATTCGGGGGTGCCCACTCGCAGGCCCGCACTCCTCTTGGCGAGTCACGGTTACCAGGTTTGTCAGGAGCCAGGCAGACGGTTAGCCATTCCGTTCCTATATAGGGACTCTTCAGGCGAGAGGCCGCTGTCCCCGGACCACCCGGAGGCGGTGGATGAAGACCAGGGCCACGGCGACTAGGGCCAGCACCCCCAACGCGTAGCCAGCATCGCTGAACGCGTTCAGGAAATGGTTATAGGTGGAACCCAGGGCGAAACCCAGACCTGCCAGCGCCATGCACCAGATCGCACAGCCGGTGACGGTGAAGGCCACAAAGTTTCCGATGGCCATCTCGCCCAGTCCGGCCGCGAAGGACACGAATGACCGCAACAGCGGGATGAAGCGGCCGAAGAGCACCAGTAGTTCGCCGTGGCGGGCGAACCATGTCTCGGCCCGGTCGAGGTCCTTGTGAGTGAGCAACACGTACTTGCCGAACCGATCGACCAACGGGCGCCCGCCGTAGTGGCCGATGAGGTAGCCGGCCAACGATCCCAGTACCTCCGCCGAGGTGGCCACGACGATGACGGCAGCCAGGTTGAGGTGGTGAGGTTCGTTGGGAATCTGGCCGCTGGCCAGCACCCCTCCGTAGATGATCGCCAGCTCCGCGCCCACCGGCAGGCCCATCGACGAGATGAAGCTCAGGACGAAGACGGCCAGGTAGCCCCAGGTCTCGAGAAAGTGTTCCATCGCACATCTCCGATTGGACGATCTCCTTGTCTGTGGTCAGCCCGGGTTACAAGGTCGATCTCGATCCCACGTTCTGCTTCACTTTCGCGTGGAGGATCGATTCTATGGCCCCGTTGAGGCAATCCTTTCAATGAACAGGGCGCGCCGTGGACACTCACGCACGGCACGCTGAGCCAACTCGAAAAGACGCGGCGGGATGGGGCCTTCTCGAAGGATGGGATAGCCCCATTCGTCTCGGAGGACGATCTCGGGGATGAGCTCAGCGCAATAGCCGAAGGCATCACAAGCAATGGGATTGACACGCAGGCGGTAGCTGAACGAGGCGATCGGCATGAATTGGCTCTTAGCTCCGGGTCAGCGCCACCGCCCGACGGCAGTCGCTGCCGACGGCGGAACGGGCAAGATCGGCCGGTGGTTCCAGCCTGTACATGGGCGGTGGCGCGCATGGTCGGCGAAGTCGCCCGCGAACACCGAAAGCGCACTACGAACAAGTCGGACAACACCGTCGGGATGACCACACGCTCCCCGGCCCTCCACGGTGCCGAGGCGTAGCGTCAAGCGGTTCAGGGCCTGCGAATCATTCTCACCGCGCGCCAGTTGGACCAAGTCTTGGGCCACGGCATGGAGCCCGAACACACACGGACCACATTGGCCTGCGCTCTCGTTTGCCATGTAGGTGGCCACCCGCGCCGTCTCGGAGACGCCGCACGACGAGGTCGGAATGGCGGCGAGGACCCCGGCTCCCACCGCGCATGCGACGGTTTTGAGGGGCCCAGGAGCGTACGGAGTGTGAAGCAGGCCTGAGCGAAGCCAGGTCCCGCCGTAACCACCGACGAGCAAGGCACTGACGGGGGCGGTGATCCCCGCTCTCTCAAGAATGGTGGCCATCGGCGTACCGAGCTCCACTTCGCACACACCGGGGTTCGCCACGGGCCCCGACACCGTGACCAGGCATGTGCCTGGTGCGTCAGGGGGGCCCACGCTGCGAAACCACTCAGGACCGTGTCTGGCGATGAGCGCGATGTGGGCCAGGGTCTCGGCGCTCTGCACCAGGACCGGTTGCCGCCTAATGGTGAGCGGCGTTCCTTTGGTGGCTCGGAACTGCGGGTGCGCGGCTCCACCCGCCAACCAGGCGACGAGAGCCGACTCTTCACCGGTGACATAGCGACCCGGAGGTCGCATCACCCGCGTCGGGAGACGACTGAGACCCGCACGGGCTCGCTCGCTCAGCGCCGTCCTGACGCACTTGGCGCTGTCGTTCCGGTCATCAGCCACGCACACGGCGATCTCGCGGGCACCGATGGCCGTTGCCACGAGCTCGGCGCCGTCGAGTACGAGGTGGGGCACACCGGACAACAGAGCTCGGTCCTTGTGGCTGGCCGGCTCGCCCTCCATGGCATTCACGGCCAAGAGCGGATGGCGGTGCCCGCTGCGGACCGATTGCAGCTTTCGCGCCGTGGGAAAGCCGGCCCCGCCGCGACCGGTCAACCCGGCTGCCCCGACGTCCTCCACCAGACGGTCCGCCCAGGCGCCGTCGCGACGGCGCGGCAGTGGCATGGAACCATGAGTGGCCAGATGGCCGTCGATGTCGGACCGTCCGGTTTCGTGCCACGCGGCCAGAACCCTCGATGCGCGGGGGCGCAGGCTGGCAGCCACCTGCGGCTCAGTTGTCGTCACCGAAACCCCTTTCGGCTCCGATCTCGCTAATCGACCTCAGTTCGCCGGAGACCTGGGAACCGGATTGGGTGACATCCACCCGTAGGTGCAACAGGCTTCCGGCCTGGTTGGCCAGCGATAGCAGCATTCGGGATCCTTCGAGTCCTACGATCTCACCCTGGTACTGGGTGGGAGCGCCGGTGGGGCCGAAGCTCGCTCGGCTCTCCTGCATGGTCACCCCACCCGACCCATCGGGTGTCCCCACGATCGCGATGTCGACGAGGGCAACGAGCGCGCCCGAGGTCTGCGCTTTGATCTCGAGCCGCACCGACGTGCTCGACAGGCTCTGCTGGGTGACGGTTCCTTGGAACGAGGCGCTATACGGGGGAGCCGGCAGGCTCGTCGCGGGTGAGCGCGCTGACCCACTCGGGGCGGGAGTTGTGGAGCTCGATACCGGCTGAGCGCCAGCGGCCTTCTTGGATCCCGCCAGCAGTGCGGCCGGGGTTCCGGCGCGAACGGCCCACCCAGGGCGCAGGGGGCCCAGGGCGGTCCAGGCCGCCAGCGCGACGACGGCCACCACGCTCGCTGAGGCCGCTGTCACGCGGGCACCGGCGTGAGCCGGCCAACCAGCCACGAGGCGCCACGTGATGGCGACGAGCACGGCGGCCACGCAGACCACTACGAGGACGATCACCCATCCGAGGTGGGGGTCGGTACCCGTGCCCAGTCCATGGACCACGGCAAGAGGCCAGCTGGCGTAAGCGAGCCAATGCAGGGCCCGCCACGATCGGGGCTTGATCCTCTGACGTAACAGGCTCGAGATGGTGACGGCCAAGAGGATGTCGACCGAGATTGTGCCCAGACCGAGCCATAACCTGCGATAAGGCGAGGTGAAGGGGATCACGACCGACACCCATCCGATCGGCGCGAAAGCGTCTGACACCGTGGTGATCACGTGCAGAGCAACGAAGACGACGGCAAGGAGCGAAACGCGGCGATGCAAGTCCTGGAACGTGAAGCGAGGCCAGCTCGTCGTCTCAAACCGCACCGACGTGAGCACGCCCAGCACCACGCTTGTGGTGAGTAAGACGAGTGCAACGATGCCCGTGGCACGCGTCGTGTACCAGAGCCACTGGGATGTCGTGACTACCGCCACCGACCGCCAGCTCTTTGCACGGACGCCGACCCCATCTCAGCGCTAGGTTCGGATGGCCATCGCGCCACCGTGGACACAACACCGTCGTGTCGAACAAGACGTGCGGGTAGGCCAATGGTGGCCAGGCGATCGGGTGCGCTCTCGCCCCAGACGATCGCCGCGGTACTGAAGGCGTTGGCTTCGACACAGCTAACGACAGCCACCGACACGAGCCGCCAGTGGTCGCTGGCGCAGTCGCCGGTGGTCGGGTCAACGATGTGGTGGAGTCTGCGCGTCCCCCGATGCCAGGTCCGAACGGCGGTGCTTGAACTGGCAAGCCCACCCGCCGTGACGGATACGACCGGCCCACCTTCGAAAGGCCCCGAGGAGTCCACGGCGATTCCAACAGGCCATCCGTGATCTCGAGGCGGACCTGAAACGGCCACGTCGCCGCCGACGCAAACCAGTGCGCCTGACTTGGTGATCGATGCGATACGACACGCGGCCCGATCGGCAACAAGTGCCTTGGCGCTCGCACCCAGGTCGAGACTTACGCCTGGGGGCACCGCGATCGAGCGAGTCCGCTCGTCAAGCTCGATGAGCCACCAACCCGGTGCCGGGACGGGTTGGATCGGGAGAGGCTCCCCGATCTCGGCCACCTCGGCAAAGTCCCGGTCATAGCCGAGGGCCGCAACGGCGCGACCGACGGTCGGGTCAACCGCACCCCCAGTACGCTCTGCGACCAGACAGGCCACAGAGACTGCCTCATACAACAGCTCGCTCACCCGCACCGGGCGACCACCCATGGCGCTCAGGTTTTGGATCTCGGAATCGGATCGGAAGCGGCTGCAGGCGTGGTCGACCGCGGCGAGTTCGTGGCGGAGGGCGACCTCGGCCACCCTCAGGTCGCCGTCGTGGTCGACGGCCAAGGTGACCTTCGTACCCAGGGCGCGCATATGGGTGACACCGGCGGCACGCTCCTCGGTCTTGACCAAGGGCCCGCCGCCCATGTCAAAATCCGGTCCCGCCCGACACAGCCGTCGGGGGGCTCTGGGTGGGAGCAGGTGGGGTCACCTGCGGAGGAGGAGCCCCTCCACCCGCAACTCCTCCACTTGTGGCGGGCGAGCTTGCCGGGGTGGTCGCCGGAGCCCCCGAGCCACTGTTCGAGGTGGTGGCGACGGTGGACCGCCCTGGGATCTCGCGAGCGACGACGCCGGTGATGACAGCCGCACCTGCAAGCGCTGCCACGACCGTCCATCGGAACACCCTTCGAACCCGTTCGAATGTTTCGTCCCGTCGGGCCTGGATTTGTGCGTAGTGCCAGGGCGTAGTCATGACTCACCACCTTCGACGCCTATCGTGCGCGCTCAATCATGACCAAGGCATGAAGAACGCCTTCACGTTGCCTGTGGGTCACGGTAAGAGGGCGAGCTTGGGACTAGCTGTGAAACGGTAGGTGCAACCCTTGGCGGACCCGAGCGACGTCGGCGCTCAATGGCCCTCGCCTGTCGGGCCAGGCTATGGGGTATGGGCGGGCTGTGTCCGCATCCGACTCGCAGACCGAACGTGAGTAGGGACGCTTCCGGCTGACTGGCGCAAAACAATGCCTTGCTGGTGCGCGGCGATGGGTCTCATCTACAACCCTCGCGTGCGCTCATTTTCATTGCCACCTTCAAAGACCCGTCGCAGGGCGATTCGAGTCGCCTCGAAAGTGGCCAGCATCTCAGCCTCAGTGGCCGCAACTTGGCCGGTCGCATCTAGTCTCACCGTTCGCCGAGCCTTGACCTGCTCCCGATCGGGCCAGGACCAGAACACCCTGGCTTCGGCCGACAAGGATTCGGAAACGCTTGAGGAAAAGAGGGTCTTAGACGGACTTAGCCGCTTGCCACGGTCCTGTGATAATGGCAACCCACCGTCATGCTCCCTTTCTTTCGACAACATTCCAACCTCCAAGTGCTGGACGGGCGGGAGCGGCATGGCGGGCTCCACTCCCGGACCCGTCCTTGTTCCCATCTTGGTCCAAGAGACCTGAAGAAACGATGAACAAATTGTCCATCGTGACTTTCTGAGCGGAAGAACAACAGACCGTTCATGTCATGCTGTCCTCCAGTCGGGGAGATCCAGGCTGATTACCAAACGCTATGGTGTAGGTGCCGAATACCACCCGACACCTCACGCAGCCGACTCGCACTCGTGGCGAGAATCGCGCCGCCATCGGACGGGGATGTGGAAGTTGACCCCGGGCCCCAAGTAAGGAGCCCATGAACATCGAGCCCCCGGAACGACCCAGAGGACGGGTCGGATCCAGGCTAATGATTCCTTGGCAGATGTTGACCGCGTTGGTGATTGTGACCGTGACGACGTCGAGTGTGGCCGCCGCGCCTGTGTCCCGTCGTTCCCGATGGGGTAACAGCCGCCGGGACCGTTGGTTGCGTCGTCGAGGGGGTTGACGTAGCAGTGAGAGCTAAGGCACTTGGTCCGGTCCTCGCCAGCCTTGGTTTGATCGTCGAAAGGCTTGATTTGTTCGTCGTCGTCGACGTCGAAGTCGAAGAATTCCCAGAATCTGTGTTGCCCGTAGCGGAGTTCCGCGTGTTCCCTATGCTCGTGCTGGTCCCAAGTTCTGTTGCCGGGGCTGCGCGCAGCGGAGGAACGCGATGCTTATGTTCGGATTGGGGCGCTGAATTGTGCGCCGCGCACGAGGTTGCGAGCAGCGAAGCAGTCAGAAGCGAACCGACAAGCCCCCACCTTGGCGGTGGCCTCATCGTCCCCCAGCTCCTGCATCGACACCCAACCATAACAATTTCCTCACCCACTATCTCGCGTTGGCAACGGCTGCGAGGTCAGGTTCATTCGCGCTGCCGCTGACCGTCCCTCTTTACCGCCGGGCGCTACTGGTGCTCCCCTACCCCACTGCAAGTGTCGTTCGTTCGCAACGTCTAGTCGGTGGTAACCCGCTCCGGTAGACTGCGCCGAGTGATGACGATGGTCCGGCGGCCGTGAGTCTGCGTCCGGAGTCTTGACCGAACTACGGCTCGCCATCCGGTCGCAAGTCGGCGGCCGCGAAGACCTCGGCCAGGACTTCCTGCGATCCGCGGCGGCGCACACGGTACCCATCAGGCAGCACTTCGGCCACTTCGTATCCGTGTGCCCACTGCCCAACCAGATACCGAGTGCGAACTTCGACTGTGGCCCCGGCGAGTACATTCCGGCCTTCCGCCGACAACGCGAATGCGCCGCTCTCCATCGGTGTGCCTCCTTTCGCTGATCCAGCGATGCCCCGATCGGCCGGCGGGACGGACATCACCGATGTGCGTCGCCTGCGGCACCGTGCCGATGCGGCTTGCCCGTGCGTCCGACTAGAAACGAAGAGGGCCGTGAGGGAGTGACCGAGGAACCGTCTCGCATGGTCCTCTGGGTGAAGTGCTGTGAGAGGGGAGGTTCCACTTCTCCCATCCTCTCCGAGAATCGTGAAGAACGGATGAACCCAGCTCCAACTCTTTGGCAAGGCCCCTCCGCCGGAACCGGGGTCGTCTTACTCGATGAAGGAACACTCACACCCGGCAAGGAAGAGGGTCAGACCTCCTTCTCCTTGATTCACAGCAATCCCACAGTTTCCGGCGCTTTCATTGTGAGTGAGTGCTTCGACAAGGAGTCGAGATGTTCCGTTACGGCCCTGGCGGCTTTCATCACCCTGTCTTCGCCGCGTTGCTCCTGGCTTTGCTCGCCGCATTGGTGGTACTGGGGGTGATCGCCGTGGTGCGGATGTGGAGATACCCCCTTCGTCGTCCTGCGTCCCTTCATAGGGGAGCACCGCAGGGTCCCCCGATCGACCCAGCACTCACCGAGTTGCGGGTTCGGTACGCGCGAGGTGACATCGACTGGGACGAGTACGCGCGACGCGCGAGCCACCTGGGCTTCTCACTTCCGCCAGCCACCAGCCCTGGCTCCGATGCCGGCGGTCCCCCGCCCGAGGCACCAGCGCCACCAGACGGTGGCTCGTAGACGCTCACGAACACGCCCGTACTTCCTTTGGGCAGCGATCTCTCACCGATGGCTTCATCAATCATGCCACTCCACTGGAGCCGCGTCCCGGCATCCCCAAAACAGGAGGCGGGAACCGCTCACGGCGCGGAGAGCCGCGGATCGTTCTTTGGCGCGCTTCTCGTCGTCAGCAATGGATTCCGCATTCGGTCTTGTCGCTTCCTGGCCACCGGCCCGATCGTCGTTCCTCCCCTGGGGCTACGGGAGAGGTGCAGGGGGCACAACCGATGGACGGGTAGCCCTTCGTCGCGAGCGGATGCACCAGGAGCGCGTGATCGTAGATGTAGCGGTCGAGGTCGTCCTCAGTCCAGCTGGCAAGCGGATTGATCTTCACGAGGCCACGCGATCGGTCCCACGCCACAATCGGAGCGTGCGCCCGAGTCGCCGAGTCGCAACGCTTCAGACCGGTCATCCACGCTGCCCGACCGGCCAAACCACTATTCAACGGTGCGACCTTGCGCACCTCGCAACACCCTGCCGTGCCTGGGGGCACCCGGGCGGCATCTGAGGACGGGACGAGAACTCGGAGGTTCAAGTCAAAGCGCCTGCGAACCTCCTCGACGAACCAGATCGTCTCCTGGAAGTGGTAGCCCGTGTCGAGAAAGAGCACCTCGATGTGCGGATCAACCTGCAACGCCAGATCGATGATGGCGCACTCCTGGAACGAGCAGGCAAGTGTGAGTTGATCACCGAACCTCTCCACGCCCCATGAGATGATATCGATCGCTGGAGCAGATTCGAACGCCTCGTTCCGCCCTTCGATCTCGTCCTGATCGATCCGTGTTCGGGTTTCGTACGGGGCCACGGCGCTGCTCCCCCTCAAAGACCGGCCGGCGACCCCGACAGGACCGCTGTCGCGCCCTCGGTCGTCGGGGCCCCGGGCGCCGTCGGCAACGTGCTCGAGGTCTCCTGCCAGTGCACCGTTGGGCGGATCGCCTCCGGGTCGATGCGGACACGGTGACGCTCGGCCACCGCCAGCAGGGAGCGGATGGTCTGCTCGTTGAGAGGATGGGGGGCCAGTCCAAGGTCGAGCAGCTTCGTGTGCGCGGCTTTGTAGTAATGGTCGTCCTGCTCCGTTCGGGGGTTCTCGATGGACTCTATGGTCACATGTCCGCCAAGCGAGTCGGCCACCATGTGCGCCAATTGATTCACGGAGAACGACTCTGTGAACTGGTTGAAGACCCTGTACTCGCCGACGTCGGCCGGGTGCGTGCAGGCGAGTTCGATGCAGGCAAGGGTGTCTCTGATATCGAGCATGCCCCTTGTCTGACCGCCAGAGCCGTAGACAGTGAGAGGGTGACCGACAACAGCCTGGACGCAGAACCGGTTCAACACCGTGCCGAACACCGCGTCATAATCGAAACGGGTGGCGAGGTCGGCGTGCGCGGTCGTCTCGGGCGTCTCTTGTCCGTAGACAATCCCCTGGTTGAGATCCGTGGCCCGCAGGCCCCAGGTCCGACAGGCGAACATGATGTTGTGACTGTCGTGGACCTTAGAGAGGTGGTAGAAGGAGCCCGGCTGTTTGGGGTACGGCAGGACGTCGGTTCGTCCCTTGTGGGTGATCTCGATAAACCCCTCTTCGATGTCGATGTTCGGGGTCCCGTACTCGCCCATCGTGCCCAGCTTCACCAGATGGATGGTCGGATCGATTTCGGCGATGGCATACAGCAGGTTCAATGTTCCGATAACGTTATTGACCTGTGTGTAGACGGCGTGGTGACGATCGATCATCGAGTACGGGGCTGATCGTTGCTCGGCGAAGTGCACGACTGCGGTCGGCCCAAAATCTCTGACCACGCGATACACGAACTCGGCGTCAGTCAGATCTCCGATGAAGGTGGCCACCGGTTTATCCGATACGAGTTCCCATGCTCGCACGCGTGCGTGAAGGCTCTCGATCGGGACGAGGCTTTGCGTGCCCATCTCGTCGTCATAGCTGCGCCGCGCGAGACTGTCGGCAACAGCGACGTGGTGTCCTCGTGCGGACATGTGCAGCGCCGTCGGCCAACCCAGGTATCCGTCACCTCCCAGGACCAGGATCCTCATCGTGCCTCCTGCTGTGCGGCCCCGCCGTCCACTCCACGGGGCATCCCTCTCATGGTGGCGCGCGGCGTGCCGTCAGAACAGGGTCCTTTGGCGCCTTTGCAGGCGAAAAAGTCCTGGTCATCCTGTGAGAATGCTGTGTGCACGGGCTGCCTCCAACCGGGCGCGGGGAACGCACTGCCCGGAGGCGCGGAGGGAACCTGACGTCGGGACAAGCTAGGACGTTGGCCTCTGGCCATGCGGTCGCAGCCGCCCAACGCTATCGGGGTGGGAATCTCGATCTTCGACTTGGAGGCGGGAAAACGAGCGGGCATCGTCGGCACCGCCACCGGGGTGCAGGCCGGCCCTCGATGGAAACGCGGTAGCGCTTTCCTGAGAAGGCTGTGGCACACCGGGAACCTGCGATCGGGGATCGAGGGGGGAGCCTGCTACAGGGCGTCCGACGCCGTGCTGCGAAGCTCGCCCGGTATGTGGGGACCCCTGTCGTCGCCTTAGGGGTCAGTGAAATGATCCTGTTGGTGCTCTATGGAAGCGGCACCGTGAACCCGACTGTCGACGCCTTTCTGGCAAATCTGGCTGGCACGGTGCCGTCATACCTCCTGAGCCACTTCTGGATCTGGCGGGAGGCGTCGAGGACCCGCGTGGGACGCCAAGTCGTGCTTTACTGGCTCCATCGCTTCTCTACATGGCGCTCACGAGCCTGACCGCTGGTGGCCTGGCGAGGATCGCCCCAGATGGGCGAGCACTGCACCTCGTCGTGGTCGGCGTCGGCTTCTTTGCGGTTAGCCTCCTTTTGTGGGTCGCCAAGTTCCTCGTGTACGAACACGTGATCTTCTCCTCGCTCGGCGCGTCGACGCGGCATCCTGGCGGTCCGGCGTGAACACGAGCCCACCACGTCAGGTGACGCGCCCCGCCGGTGGCCCTGGCCCTGAACGCTCGATGACGGACCCAGAGGGCTCTGGCGTGGGATCGTCGGGAGGATCGACGCCATTGGGGAGTTGGGGGGCGAATCGGCGTGCCGGCCGGCCCTGATTGTCACCTTCGCGCGCGTCTCGCCCGTCTCTGCGTCCTGCTCATCGCCATGGTGGTGATGGCGGGATGCGCGAAGGCGGTTGCACCCACGCTTCCAGACATCGGCTCCCCGGTGCAGGCGCCTCCGTCAATCAAGGGCTCTCCCGTCATTCAGGGCCCGATCCACGCCCCGGGTGGTCCCTTTCTCTTTGACGAGCAGGGCCGGGTCGTGTTCTTCCACGGTGTGAACGCCGTGTACAAACTCCCTCCTTACGAGGTGCACCCGGCACCGGGCAAACCTTGGAACTTCACGGCATCGGACGCGTCGCTCATGGCCCGGCTCGGGTTCAACCTGGTGCGCCTCGGGATGACGTGGAGCGGCCTTGAACCCGGAACCGCCTCGGCCAATGACCCGGCGATCTGCGCCAGGGGCGCCCCGCGCGATCCAGGCCAGTTCAACGAGACCGTGCTTGACAGCTACCTGGCCAATCTCAGTAAGACCGTCGCGTTGCTCGGTCAGTTCCATATCTACACGCTGCTCGACATGCACCAAGACGTCTACAACGAGGCCTTCGATGGCGAGGGGGCGCCGAATTGGGCGGTATGCACGAACGGCGCGCCGAGCGTCGATCCTCCGGGACGGTGGTCCTTGAGTTACGGGACCACCGCCGCCGGGATGGCCTACCGCAACTTTTGGAGCAATGACGTCATTGGCGACCTCCAAGGCGAGTACGACCGCGTCTGGGCCGCCGTGGCAAGCTACTTTCGGACGAACCCGTGGGTCATCGGATATGACCCGTTCAACGAGCCCTTTTCGACATCGCTGGTCAAGTATGGCGACGAGCATTTCGACGGCCAGCTCGAGTGCTTCTACGCGGGCGCGAAGTACGTCGGGCCGCCGGCACACGGGGCTCCGGCGATCTCGTGCCCGATGCAGGACCCTGCCGTCGGCGTCGTCCCCACGATCCTCGCCTCTGACCCCAACCATCTCGTCTTCTACGAGCCTGACATCTACGCGAACCACGGGGCCCCGAACTTTGTGGGACCCATGAACTTCCCCGACCTCGTGTTCAACGTGCACGTCTACTGCACCCAACGCAGCGGCAAGACCGGCAACCCGACGAATATCGCCGCCTGTGCGAACCAAGAGGGGCGTTCCTTGCACACCCGCGCAGAAGACCGAACCGACATCGGATCCCCGTCGCAACCATTGGGACCGGCGTGGTTCTTGAGCGAGTTCGGCGCCAGCTCGAACCCCGCTCTGCTCGATCAGCTCGCCGGTGAGGCGGATCAGGCCCTCGTGGGCTGGACCTACTGGGCGTGGAAGTTCTATGGCGATCCCACCGGAAGTGCCGACGAGGCGTTGGTTACCGCCAAAGGGCGGCTCCGGCCTACGGCCGACGCACTCTCCCGCACCTACCCGGAGGCGATCGCCGGTCGGCCACAAACGGTCTCGTTCAATCCAACGAGCGGAGCCTTTCACCTCGTCTACCTCCCCGATCACGCCGTGCGGGCTCCGACCGTCATCTTCGTGCCCACGCTTCTCCACTACCCCAACGGCTACTGCGCTCGGGCCTCCGGGGGCTCCGTAATTTCCCGGCCCAGCAGTGAGCTGCTTGAGGTGGAAAACGCATCTGCCGGAGGTTCAGTCAGCGTCAACGTCACGTCTGGTACGTGTCCGAGCGCATGACGCGACGAGCGAAGAGCGCGGGACAAGTCGCTTAGCCACTCATGATCGGGGCGTATCACAGGCACCGGACAATCAACTCCATCGACACCGATGCTCCAAGGTCCGACCCTCAGGTTCAGCCGGTCGGCGCGGACGTCGAGGTGACAAACCTCGGAAGCTCCTCGGGCACGCCGACATGCCGGATCGAAGTGAACTCACCCAACCGGCCCGTCACCGGTGCGTGGACCCAAGAGGTCGACACCCCATTTGCGTCGAAGTGACGAGACACAGCCCCGAGGGTGTTCTGGGCCATTGACAACTCTTCGGAACGGAGGGACCTCGCATGAGTTTCGGCACCTAACGGAGCGAGTAGTGGACCCGGACCGAGCAAGTGTGATGCTCCGTCCGGGCCCCACTACTCCACCGAGGAACCCACCGCATAGGGGATAAGGAGGAGGGCGCCCGATCGAAACAGTAGGCCCTCCTCCGTGAAGAGAGCATGAAGCACCCAAACCTTCGTCAGGCGCCTAGTCCGCCAGTCTGACTCATCCTCAAACATAAGTGCCGGTAGCAACCGTGGTGTCTGTGACTATCACCATGTGTCGGCACCGGATCGGAGCATGCCCCCATGATCCACAAGCCGGGCGCCTTGGTCTCGGTCAAGCGGGTCGATTCCGCAGGTACCTGGCACAGTGATCGGTCAATCACCGTCACCAACTCCTCCGCTGGCCTGACCCCGTGGAGTCACTCGACAGTGGAGTGATCGGCATTCAGCACGTGGAAGATGGCTCCGAATAGCCCGGCCCGATCTCGGGATCTTCCACTTCACCCGAATCGGTCGAGCGGAGGATGGTGCCGAGGTGGACCACATACCATACGCCCCGCCATGAAATTAACGAGGCGATGCCGAAGGAATGGGTCACGCCGCCTTGTTCGTAGACTAGCCGGGAGTTTGGCACCTCGAAATAGCCAATCCGATTGTCACAAACTCCTGGAGGCACCCAGTGGCCGTAGCGTGCGGGAACGTCGACTCCAACTAGAATAGCCGACGAAGGCCCGGCGCCGAGCAGGTTGTGTGCCGCAGTGATGTCGAGCGAGTAATCACCTACAAGGCGATCCTCATAGTCAGATCGCGCGTCGCTGATGTTCTTGAGCTGTTCGTAGGCCTGTTCGGGGAAGAAAGCGGGCAACGCGGTGGTTAGCGAATCAGACACAATTCCATCCCACAGTGCTGACATTTCGGATTGGAATCGTGTCGAGTCCGCTTCCGGGAACGCGTCGGTTTGGGGGAGCGACCCTGAGTCGGTCGTGGTCGTCACCGAAGCTACTGTCGTCGTGGATAACGCGTGCTGGGTTCTTGTGTGCTGGAGCGCCTTGGCCCTCGTCGGGGCTTCTTTCGGCTGACCGCCTGTGGTAGCAAGCCACCCAGAGATTCCGACGACCAGAATCACTACGGCCACCGCGGTGATGCCCACGGATGTGGGAAACCGCGACTGGTCCCATCGACGGACGCGCGCTCCGCTGCCTCCTCGCAGTCGAGGTGCTTCTAAGGAAGAGAGCGGCTTGTCGTCGCGGGAGTGGTTCATGTCCAGCCCGATCGTAGATCTGGAACATGGTGACTAGCTGGCGCTCGAGGTCGTCGCCATGATACGACTCGTGCCCACCCCAGTACTCCTGCTACTGGTAGGAGGGTTCAGCGCCACTGCCACATTCCGCCCCGTCAGCTCGTGCACAGCTGCTCGTTCGTGCTCACCGGTTCCGTAGTGCCACATCCACCGTCACGAAATCACGAGTCCACCCCACCAAGTACCGATCGGCCGGTTGATTCTGGCCGGGGACCATGGCCGTCAGCGTTCCCCCGGGCGACGGGGCCATGTCGGCCTGGACCCACTCCGGGTTGATGTCAAGCTCCATAGCAACGGTAGCCCCGGCACGCAGGAGTGCTGTGGCCATGTCGACCGGAAGCGCATGCATGCTGGCCGCATAGATGAGATCGCCAGACACATCCTCGCCGAGAGCGCTACGGGCTGTCAGAGCGACCTCGTGCAGAGGGTCGCCCCACGCCCCAGTCGACAGGATCGACGGACTCGCTTGCGCATCTGACACCAGTGGCGGTAGGTTTTGCCGAACGCTCGCGACTGCTTCGCCGGGCGTCGGGGCTGTCACACCCCACACCCCGATATGGGCAAAGCCGTCGGTGCCAATGACGAGGCTGGCCATGCCAGCCACGAGCGGGGTCAACAAGTGCCCGTCGATCTCGACACCACCGGCGTGGCCTGAAACCTTAAATCCGCCGTTGAAGGCGCCAAGCAGCACCGCTTTCTCTGCAGCATCGATCTGGGGCTGAGCGCTGGCGCTCAAAGGGACTCCGACGGTGGGTGGATCCTGGCTTCCGGTGTGAAGGACGAAGCTGACCTGTCCGGCGCGGAATCGGATGAGGGTCACTTGGGCCCCTCCGGGAGTTGTCATCGCCTGCTCATCGACGGCCACCCCGGTTGCGAGGATACTCACCGGTGTCCATCCCGGCGCGACCGGGACGGTGGGAATGGTTGTCGTGCTAGGTGGTACGACGTGCACGATGGAAGGCGAGGACCTGGGCGGGGTTCTGAGTTCTGCTCGAGAAGCACTGGGGGTACGACCGCACCCCGTGATCACGATTGCGAGGAGAACCGATACCACCACGATCCTCGCACGAACAGTCCCCAGCGTGGGACTCCCGGTCCTGGTCAACCTCGGTGCCGGGCAGGTCGGTCGGAACTCGAGACCCCCGGCCACGCGTCTTCGAGGAGGACGAGCACCGCGTCGAGAGCCCCGGCCGCGAACCCGACCAATACGTCCTGTGTGAGGTTCCTCAGGTGCTGCCACGAGGATGTCGACCCGAGCGTTCCGCATGACCCTTACTGAGTCCGCAAGGCCCCATCAGGGAGCAGGATGAGCAACCGACGCCAGGACACGCAGGCTGGAACGCGCCCAAACAGTGCTCCGGCGACACGTAACAGCGGAGGGTCATAGAGCAAAGAAGACATGGTGGCGCCAAGACATCGCGCTTCTGTCGAGCGCGCTCGTCGCGGCACAGTTCAGCCAAGGTGCTTCTGGCACCTTCATGGTGCCGAAGAAGGCGGCGACGTTGGCGCTCAGAAGTGCCACCCCACACGCCGTCATTGATGCTATTGGCAAGGGCGAAGCTCAAACACGGGAGCCTTACGGTGCAGTCAACGCACACGTGCTGCGCTGACCGAACCCCGATCGAATCGCTGGGAAAGAACAGGGCAGGATCCATGTCCTTGCATCTCCCCCGGGCCATCCAGTTGGTATCCATGGTGCCGCCTCTGCGGAACGACTCTGCATGCGTGGCCCCGGAACTGCCGAGCGATCTTGGCGCTGGGCCGACTCCGAGATTGATGCACCTGTGAACTTGACCTTGATATTTGATCCTACGGAGCCTCTGTGACGAGAGCATGAAGTTCCGCTAGGCCTGGCGACCCGAAGGGTGGCAATTCGAACCCAAAGATCAACTTCGAGGTCGTACACGGCTAATTCGGTCGAAGCCGACTACGGGCATCCCTCGTTTCTGGAGTTCGGGCTCGTAGCCCTAACACGTCAGACGGTCACAGCCATTGTCGAAGGGGTTGCAGAGTAACCTGCAAGCACGCCGTGGCCTCGCCGATGGGCAGCGGTTCCGGCTCCGATTGCATTCGACCTGGTCCTTGCGGGAGCTGACCGGCGACGAGCACAAGCCGCTATGTTGAGGAGCGGGAAGACATTCGACGTCACCCGCCTCATCATGGCGATGACCAGCCGTACTGAGCGAGCCCGCCACGCTCAGATCCAGACTGCGATGAGCTCACAAGCCTGATGTGGCCAAGAGACCATCATCCCCGTATCGATCCAACAGTGGAGGGCGGGCACATCCCGCAGCACCTTCGTCGCCGGCCAAGAATCTCGTATCGGCGCCAGGTGGGTCGTCTGCTGCCGGCGTCGACTGCGATGGCAATTGGCCTGGCAATCGTGATCATCGTTTCGATCGTCCTTTCGGTCGCTCATATCCGTTCCAACCAACAATCGCGCCGTGGACAGCAAAGGCCGTCTGTCACCACATCGACGGCGGCCAGCTCTATCTCCTCGACCATATCTACCCCCCCCTGTCTGGCGCGTGGCGTGGGGTTCAGCCATGGCGCGGGGCTACGGGCAGACGTCGAACGTGACCGTCCGAGACCTGGCCACCGTCGGTATCGGCGGTGAGGCCGTTCGTATCCGGATCTCGAACATCTTCGGTAACGAGCCCCTAGTGATCGGAGCGGCCAGCGTGGGAACGGCTGCGACAGGTGCTTCAGTGATACCGGGAACGCTGCACGCCCTGACCTTTGGTGGAGCTCAGGGTACAACTGTACCCGTGGGGCAGATCGTCTACAGCGACGCCGCAAGGATGGTCGTTAGTGATTTGCAGACCCTCGCGATCAGTGTCTATGTGACCAACCGCGAGCTAGTAAGCGTCCATCCGTGTTGCACGAAGATCGATTCGTACTTCACACCGAATGGGGGTGGGAACCTGACGGGATCCGTGACTGGCCGGGCTCAGCCAGCCAAGCCCGTGGGAGCGTTGGGTCGATGCCGTCGATGTACTTCAGCCATCGGGGGAAGGGAGCGTCGTCGTGGTGGGTGACTCGATCACAGATGGCTACCATACGGCACTTCGCTGGACCGACGTTCTTCAAAAGCGGATCGACATGCTCCCACTCAGTGAGCAAAGGGCGGGGGTAAACGAAGGGATCACGGCGAATGCGCTTACATCGGCGGTGCAGACCGACGACCAAACGGGCGGAGGCCCGTCGGGAGTGTCACGTTTGGAGCGCGACGCCCTTAGTCAATCCGATGTATCCGAGGTGGTTCTGTTCCTAGGTACGAACGACCTGTGGTTCGGGGCCACCGCTGCCCAGGTCATTGCGGGCTACGAGCAGGCCATTACCGCCGGCCACCAAGCCGGCATCCGGATCATTGCGGTAACCCTGTTGTCTCGCAGCACCAGCAAAGAAGAGCGATGGACACCGGTGCAACAACATTATCTTGAGCAGGTCAACGAGTGGATCCTCACTTCCGACGCCTTTGATGCAACCTTGAATCTGGGCTCCATCGTGGCCGATGTGTACGACGGTGCGTGTGCACCCACGCAGATGTATCCTCCCTATGACTCGGGCGGCCACCTCCACCCCGACGCTCAGGGACAAACTGCCATGGCCAACGCCGTGGTTGCAGCGCTACTGGACCTGCCTCCGCTACCCGCGATCCTTCCGCTCGTCGCAGTGACCCCCACGCCCGGTTGCAGCGGAGACATTGGAATTCCTGCCGCTACATCAGGATGAGCCAGGAGCCTCCCGTTCCTCAGCTGGGTGCTCCCGGGCATGGGCCACCAGCCTGGGGTGCCACGGCTGTCGCGGTGAGGCTGGACCGGCCCCCGACATTCCCATCAGTCGCAAGGGCCGCCAGCGCGGCTGTCTGACCGGAAAGCTCTCCGTCAAAGAAGTCGGTGGTGACCCGAGCGACGATCTGCTGATCCGGACCTGGATCGGCATAGGGCGGCTCATGAGACGCGCCCAGAAGATCGAGGTAGTACTTATCAGGTCCGGCGGCGTCGTAGATCTGGGCACTGCACATCGGACGGTTGATCGTGTCGGCATTTCCCTGAACAACAAGCAGAGGTGCCCCATCCGAGAGGACATAGTGACCGCTGAAGCTTGCCAGCTCAGCTCCCGAGAGGATCGCAGTCGCCTTGACGCGAGGATCCTGACAGCACGTGTTGGCGGCTACCGCGAGGCTAACATCGGCGCCGTCTGAATGCCCTACGACCCCGATCTCGTTGGCGTCAATCAAACCGGAAAGCAATGATCTGGGTACTCCGACGTCGTCTATTACTGCGGTTATCACGTACCGTAAGTCGGAGGGGTGGTAAATGATGTCGTTCTCGTCGAGCGCCCCTGGATCGCCCGGATCAGTGTGGGGGTACGTTGGGGCAGCCACGACGAATCCTGCCGATGCCCAGTCGCTGAGCAATGTGGAGTACGCCTGGACCGAGAGGTCGTACCCCTGGGAGAACACAAGCAGGGGATACGGTGCGTGGCTCCTGTCCGGCTGCACGCCGGCGGCCTCACCCGTGGCGCTCTCTTGGCCGGGATAGAAGACAGCGGTAGGCAGTGATCGATCCGTAGTGCCGCCTGCTCCTCCCGGCTCAGTGATCGATAGAGTTGTAATGCCCACTGCGTAGGACCCGTCAGATCTCATCGCGGGCGGCGACTGGCTTCTCGCGGTGGTCGGGGGCGTTGGGAGTGTCGTTTGCGGTTGTGGCTGCGTGGCCTTGGTGACCGGCTCTTGCGTAGATTGCCGAGCGGTGAGGGCGGTAACGGTGATCGCAGTCGCGGCGAGCACCAGAGCACTCGCTACCCCTCCGAGGACAGCTTTGGGAACGCGTTTTCCAAGCCACACTCGACGATGCCGACCCAGTGACATCTGGTTCAGCCTATACGGCCCCGCGCGTCCAGCAGCACGTCGGCGTCAAGCGAAAGACGAGGCAAGATGACCGGTCTTAGGATTCGCGAACTTCAGAAGAAAGACACCGTGGCTCCACCGGGCGCGCGCCGAGATCTCTCAGACTTGCCACTGACTCAGGTATTGGAATTTCACGCTGGCGTAACTATTCGTAGGTATGGTGAAGGCTATGGGTTCCACCCCCCGCCAAGGGGGCGCGCAGCCAGGTGGAACTGGTCGCGCCCTTTCTCCAGTTCGTGACCATAAACGGGCTCATGCGCCAAGCAAAGCGTCGAGATACGGCGTCAGGGCTTCTCTGGAATGTGCCGGATCCGCCTCTGGTTGCCTTGGCACGGCTTCACCAATGACATTCACGGACAATTCACAGCCACCGCCAACCTTCTCAACAGACCGGTACGTAAGTCTGGTGGAGATGACCACGCACGTCGTCGGCAGCCTCAGAACCAAGATCATCACGTCCGCCCTGGCTGTCTCCCTGGTAGGTGGGATCATTGGCATGGACTCCGTTGCATCTCACCTGGCCAACGAGATCGGTCGCACTGACCGATCGGCTCCAGTACTGGATCACGCTGCCCCAAGCGCTCCGCTTCGAACGGCATCCGGCGTCTCGTAATGGGAGTCTTCTCGCCCTAGCCTCGAGTGTTGGGACAGTCTCAACGGCTGGGCCACCGCACAGAGCCCCTCCAGGACGAGGTTCAGAACGTCGTCGCGTTCGGCATACCGCGCCCTCCTCTCATAGGGTTTACACAGCCTGCCCAAAGGAAAGGACCTTCATCACCCTGTAGTGGCGGACGGGTGACCATGGCGCTCAGGTTCTCCCTGAGATGGATCCACGCAAGTGAGATGGAGTGCGAATGTTCGGGGATATTCGCGAGATAAACCCAAGTCGCTGGACTTCGCTGAAGATTCCTTGGCCTGATCATCGTGGTATGTGGACGGCCCTGAGCCTTGCACTGATCTCGATTGGCCTGGGGGGTCTCGTGGCATTACGGGTGGGCGCGACCTTGGTCAACCATCCTGTGAATCTGGGCAGCACCGAGAGGCTCTGTGCTGTCGTGACGGGCGTCGGAGGGGCAATCTTCATATCTCTTATTCCGGTCTTCTTCCGGCTGAGGCAGGTGAAGCGGAAGATCGCCGACATCACGGCTGAAGGCATCATCCTATTGAGGGACTCGAAGCTAATTCCGGACGACGATGAGCTCGGGGTCGATGACCTTGCCGTTCGGTTCAACAACTGGCGACTCAATGCGGCAGAGTGGTTGAGGAAATATGACTATCCATCGGCGGTCCATTTCGAGAACGATGCTGGGTTAGTCGCGGTCCAAGAATTGCACGGGACTGCCGGTGCGAGCTGGTGCCAATGCGAGATCGACGTTCGACTAGAGCGTCTTGCAGAACTCTCACGTGGTAGATGAGTGACCCGGATACTTACGGACGATCCCAAGGGGCGTCGGACGTCGCTTCGGGGAAGGCGTCCGTGCCACCCCGTTCGATAGAGGCGATTCGAGCCTGACCCCCAGTGTCGTCCCCCATCAGTCACGATTTTCCGGTGAACGAGGGACGACAGATCGTCAGCATCGTGTGGTACTCCCACCGACCTGATTGGCACGAGGTCGTGTATTCCGATGCCGACTACCGACGTCTCCCTGGGACGCTTGAGGACGCTGCCGCTCTAGCAGAAGCTCTCGGGTTGGAGGTGGTCACCTCGCCTGACGGCAGCGTCCAGTGGGACCGCTAGACGCTCTGGCTGAGCCCGTCGCCGTGGGGTCGGCACTCGCCTTGGGGGATCACGGCTTGCGACCATCGCCACGGATGTCAATGCGATGATGGCGCTGGCTGGCACCCACGACCAAGGCGAGCCCACTTCCTGATTGGTGCCTGTGTCGATGCCGAGAGCGCTTTTGAGGTCGCCGCGGCCGTCGTGGAGGCGGCGCCGAGGAGACAGGGGCCGGCGGTGATGAGCCGCAACGTGCCTTCGAGACCGAGGGCGGAATCGCCCTCAGGGAGCGGTTGACAAGGCCCGACCACAGGTGCGGGAGATCTACGAGCGGATACAACGAGCAGCCTGAGGACCTCCAGATTCTCTCGAGGCCGAGAATGCGGCTTCACGTTCCGACGGTGGCGTGTCCTCGAGGCGGCTGACATCGACCAGGCCGCCACCGCTTCTACTAGGGGCGCACGAAAGCGTAAACGGGCATGTCGTTGTAGCTCGAGGAGTCAGCCGGCAAGAAGGGGCCGTTGAAGGTCACCGCCTGGCGCCCGTCGGGCTCCGGCCCCGAGTCGCCGTCGACGGTGGTGATGGCCCCATCGGGCCAGACCTCGGCCACGATGGCCATGTGCGGGGACGTGCTCGCGTTCTGCGGACCCGTGCCATAGAGCACGCCGTCGCCAGGCGCAGGTGTCGAGCTGGGCGAGAGCACCAGTCCCCGGGCGACCGCCCAGTTGTAGACGTCACCGACGAACGCATAGCGAGGGATGGCAACACCAACCTGGTTCCAGACCCAGGTGGCGAAGAGCGCACACCACTGCTCACAGGGACCGTAGGGGTTGCAATATGCCCCTTGGCCGGTGTCGGGGTCGGGTCCGATCTGACTGGCGGCAATTTCCACTGCGCTCTGCCCCCCGGGAAAACTGGCCGGAGGATCAGGCACGCGGAACGAAGTTGGAATGGAGTCGGGCTGTAACAGCCAGTACCCCTTCCCGTCGGGGGTGGCGGCCATGGCGGCGGTGGGCGGAAAGGGCGGCACGTTCGGCGAAGGTCCGTAGGACACGGCGTCGCCGAAGGTGAGCACGGCGGCGGTGGCAGCTACCAGCCAATATCCGTTGCCGTCGGCCGTAGGGGCGATCCCCGTCACCGACGTGCCGAGGTTCTGGTTGGCGGCTGAGCCATAGAACGCGGCGTCACCGAAGGCAAACACCCCGCCGTCGGCGGCCACCAACCAGTAGCCCTTGCCACCGGGGGTGGCTGCCATCCCCACCACCGGCTGCGTGAGCCGTTTGCCACCCATCGAGCCGAGGAAGGCGGCGTCGCCGAAGGCGAACACCCCGCCGTCGGCGGCCACCAGCCAGTAGCCCTTGCCGTCGGGGGTGGCCGCCATCCCCACCACCGGCTGCGTGAGCTGTTTGCCACCCATCGAGCCGAGGAACGCTGCGTCGCCTAAGGCAAACACCCCACCGTCCGCGGCCACCAGCCAGTAGCCCTTGCCGTCGGGGGTGGCCGCCATCCCCACCACCGGGGCGAACAACGAGGTCCCACCCATCGAGCCCTGGAATCCGGCATCGCCGAAGGCGAACACCCCGCCGTCGACAGCGGCCACCCAGTAGCCCTTGCCGGTGGGGGTGGACGCCATGGCCACTGCAGGGGCGGCCAGGGTGACGCCGGCGAAACCCCCCAGCGCCGGGGCGTCCCCATAGGCAGCCACGCCGGTCCCTGAGAACCCGACGTATGCAGCGGGTGCCAGGTGCGGTGCAAGGCGAGGCGGAGAAGCGCCAGCCACGGCTATGACACAGCACACGGCAGCTGTGAGCGCGATGTGAAGCGTGCGCGGGCGTGCTCGCCCACCCCTAGCGGTCCGCCACACCCAACAGACGCGACCACACTTCCGCACTGTCGACCGATCGTAGGGAACAGAACCGTGGTCGTCTAGCCACGGGTACGGGGGTCCTCTGCCTCTCGGGCCGCACCGTATGTCCAGGCCGTGGGCTCCCGATTCGCGATGGCGGGGTCGTGTTGGGTCTGACCAGACGCATTCTCTAAGTAACTTCACAGGTTGCACGTGACTTCTGGCTCTAGCTGATCCGCATCGAATGAAGGACGCTGGCGAGGATGAAGCACGTCACCACGGAGGCTGCCGACAACGAGTCGCGCAGGAGTGAGGCCAGAGAACCGGCGCCGTCCACCGCGGCCCACCCCGCTCCGGACAGCGCTCTACCGCGCCCGTCATCCCCCTGGATCAATGGGCCCGGTGGCCCGGATAGCTATGGGGGCCCCGGGCCCGTTCCCCCATACGGAATACCCCAGTACCCCCACGAACCGCCCCAGTACCGGTATGCGCCGCCGAGTCGACCCGAACACGTGGGCCCCATCCTCATCGTTGCCCTTGTCGTCATTCTCCTTGTCGCTGTAGCCGCAGGCGCTGGCATCGAGTACGCGTTGCACCACAGCACGATCACGGGCCCGTCGCCCGGCTCCTCTGCCTCCCCTGCTTCCCCCGCCATCACCGCCAAGGTCGACCCAGCTGTCGTCGACATCACCACCGTGGTCCCGGACGGCGAGGCGGCGGGCACCGGTATGGTGCTCACCTCGTCGGGCCTCGTGCTCACCAACAATCACGTGATTGAGAACGCCACCACCGTCAACGCCCAGGTCGACGGGACCGGCCGCTCCTACAGCGCCACCGTCCTCGGCTACTCGATCACCGGCGATGTCGCCCTCCTCCAGTTGAGGGGGGCGTCGGGGCTCAAGACGGTCACCACAGAGAGCTCCTCCACCCTGTCGGTAGGAACGTCAATTGTTGCCATCGGGAACGCGGGTGGCGCGGGGGGCACGCCGAGCGCGGTCGCCGGGACCATCACCGCTCTCGACCAGACCATCACCGCTGGTGGCGACGGAGCGCTGCCGGAGACGCTGCAGGGGTTGATCGAGATCAACGCCGCCATCGTGCCCGGCGACTCGGGCGGCCCGTTGGTAGACGGCTCCGGGCGGGTGATCGGCATGGACACGGCGGCGGCGGTGAGCGGAGGTGGCTTCGGAATCCAATCGGGCTCCGGTCAGGCTTATGCCATCGGGATCGACAATGCCCTCGCCATCGCCAACCAGATCAGGGCCCGACAGGCAAGCGCCACCGTTCAGATCGGGCCCCGGGCCCTGCTCGGTGTCGAGGTGTCCGACGGTGGGTCACCCTCGGGCGCCTACGTGGGGGCGGTCGAGTCCACCAGCCCGGCCGCATCCGCCGGCATCGGCGCCGGTGACACCATCGTGTCGGTCAACGGCACCACCATCTCGTCGGCCTCGGACCTCAGGAACGCTCTCGTGAATCACAAGCCGGGCGACTCGGTCACCGTCGGATGGATCGACTCCTCCGGCGCCCGCCACAGTGTCTCGGTCACCCTCACTGCCGGCCCACCAGCCTGAGCTGACCCCACATGGCCTACGCCGAACACGTGCCTGAGTCGTCATCAAAGCTCGTCGCCCTTCCGCACCGGGAAGCCAAAGGTGTGGGCCGGAGTGGTTCGCCCGAGGCAGGACGCCCGAGAGGCGTCGCGGACCGTACGATCGGGGCCTGGGCGTTGTCGCAGCGTCGACGCGCCCAGATCGCTCGCCTCGCACGTTACGCCGCGACCTCAGGAGTCGCCTTCGGGGTGAGTGAAACGACGCTCCTCATCCTCTACGGGAACGACCTCGTGAACGCCACTGTCGCGGCCGTGATCGCCAACCTCGCCGGGACGGTCCCCTCGTATTTCATGAGCCGCTACTGGATCTGGAAGGACTCCGCCCGCACACGGGTGGGCCGTCAAGTGGTCCTGTATTGGACCACTTCGGTCGTCTGCATGACACTAACGAGCCTGGCGACCGGTGCAATCGCCAGCCTCGCACCGGCCGGACACCGCTTCCATCTCGCCGTCGTCGCCGTCGGTTTCCCGGCGGTGACCCTCGTCTTTTGGTTGGCGAAATTCGTCCTCTACCAAAGGGTCATCTTCCCGAGGACGCCCCAAACGGTCGGGTCGTGCGATTAGAACTCAGGCGACGACACCGTTCGTCGGGCCCACTCGTTCTCTAGCCCGACGTACCCGGTCCGAAGCCCGCGGCCGGAAGCACGATCACACGCGTGGCCGTCACAATGTTCCCGCTGCGGGTTCGTACAACTGTGGGTGTCGAGAATCTCATTCGGGGCTCCACCTGGGAGTTCTCAGTTTGATTGCGTCCACAAATGCATGGGAAAGCGACGGTCACAGCGTGGGAAACGGCCGACGAAGTAGCGCGCTTCATGCCTGATGGAGAGGGTTTTGTCGGCAGCCCACGACGACGAAGGGGTCCCGACATAACTGGGGGCATTGCGTCGACAAAACCCCCAATAACCGGGCCTGAGGGCTAGCCGTCCGGGATCACCACCGCGGCGGATTCAAGGGGTGGC